>SDBV01000104.1_pt1 | contig 96109 bp, 79 predicted proteins | sample 2277081 | NCBI WGS metagenome assembly SDBV01 (sample SAMN10402039, study PRJNA504765) | marine sediment metagenome | isolation source: marine sediment core GS10_PC15, 223 cmbsf | place: Arctic Ocean: Southern Knipovich Ridge | collected 2010
TTACCATTTCAGGTGATTTCCATCCGCCGAACTCCTGAAGTTCTCTATCTGTCGCTCCGCTCATCGCAAAGTACGATGCCGCGGTGTGGCGGAGGTCATGCCAACGGAAATCTGCTATCTCGGTTCGACTAAGCGCAGCCACCCAATGTGCCCTCAAATTAAATGGCTTCTGCGGATTGCGGCTGGGAAACACGAGGTCCGTGTCGAGACGTCTGACCCTGGACCGCTCACGCATCAACTCTAGGGCGTGATCCTGCAGAGATAGAGATCGTATCTCCCCGGTTTTCGTCTCCGTGAGGATTATCCGCTTGTGCTGAAAATCCACCTGGCTCCACCGCAAGCCCCAAATCTCCATCTTCCGGGCACCGGTCGACAATGCCAGGACAACGGCCAGGTATAGATCCCGCGAGCGATTCAGGCATGCTTCGAGCAGCTGCTGGCACTCGTCCTCCGAAAGAAACCTGACCCGGCCTCGAGGTTCTTTAAGGCGCCGGACTCCTTGGCAGGGATTACGATCAGCCCATCCCCAATCGGTGCGGGCGAGGCTAAATATACGTGACAGGGCCGCCAGGTAACGGTTGACAGTCGCGGGCGCTCTATCCTCCGCGAGTTCGTCGCGCAGTTCGGCTATCATGGGAGGAGTGACCTGGCATAGGAGTGTCTCGCCTATCCGCGCGCACCACCACTTTAGCTGCATTCGTCGGTCAACAGTGTTCTTGAGAAATAGGAGGTGGGTTCGGCTGTAGCGTACTGTGGCATCCGTAACTGTTTTCCTGAGGGCGTCTGCGGAGAGAGAGTGTTTATTTTTGTGAACCTCTGTCTCTTTGGCGTGTGCCCATCGCCGAGCATCGACCAAACGACGAAATGTGGCACTGACCGGCGGGTGTCCTTTGACTCGAATTCGCACCAGGTAGGAAGCGGTCTGGTTTTTAGAGACGCGCTTGATGATTGTAGCCATTGGCTCTCCGCGGAAATACAACTCTACATACTGAAAATAGCCTATATAGTAACTGAATGCAATATATATCATCTGAAAGTCAAGGTCAATTTACTGTCACAAAATTGTCACATGAATGAAGAAAAGGCCACGGATTTCTCCGTAACCTCTTGATTAATATGGCACTCCATCGGGGAGTTTGAGCCCCTAATTCGCAGACTTCGAATCTGAATCTACAAGTCGGTGAGTCTCCCATAGGTTTCCGGTCTCCTGTCCCTGAAGAACTGCCAGACACGGCGGACCTCTTCGATCATCTCGAGGTCCAGCTCGGCCGTGACCAGTTCGTCTGAATCATTGGAGGCTTCGGCGAGGAAATTGCCGCGGGGATCGACGAAATAGCTCGATCCGTAGAACTCGCCGATATTCCAGGGCGGTTCAATACCCACCCGGTTGCTGCACCCCATGAAGAACCCGTTGGCGACGGCGTGGGTGGGCTGCTCAAGCTTCCAGAGGTACTCTGAAAGACCCTTGACCGTCGCGGAGGGGTTGAAGACGATTTCGGCGCCGTTCAAACCGAGGATTCGCGCTCCCTCGGGGAAGTGACGGTCATAACATATGTAAATACCTACCTTTGCGTATCTTGTCTCGAAAACCGGATAGCCGAGGTTTCCCGGTCTGAAGAAGAATTTCTCCCAGAATCCGCTCGTGTGCGGAATGTGGGTTTTCCGGTACTTGCCCAGGTAGCTGCCGTCGGCGTCGAGTATCGCCGCCGTGTTGTAATACTCGCCCGCCTGCTCCCGCTCGTACACCGGGATTATCATCGCCATGCGATACTTTCGGGCGTAGGGAACGAGGGCTTCCACGGTTGGTCCCGGGACCGGTTCGGTCATGTCCTGCCAGCGTGAATCCTGGCTTGGACAGAAGTAGGGCCCGTTGAAAAGCTCCTGTAGCCCAAGTATCTGAACGCCTTCCCGACCGGCCTTCTCGATGAACGGCAGGTGCTTCTCGAACATGGCGCTCCTGATTTTCTCCAGCGGAGCGTCCTCATCGTTGATTGCGTTGGAGCACTGAATAAGTCCGCATTTGACCATTCTCGCCATGAATCCGCCCCCCTGCGTTTGATGGGTTGATTCCTGTATGAGCATATCCAATTTACCAGCGTGAGATAATCACCTTCCTGTCGGTGAAGAACTCGATTGATTCTCTTCCATGCGCTTTCAGGTCGCCGAAGAAAGATTTTTTAGCGCCCCCGAAGCTGAAGAAAGACATTGGCGCGGCGACGCCGATGTTAATGCCGATCATGCTGGCGTCCACGTTGTACTGGAATTTTCGCGCCGAACCGCCGGACCTGGTGAAGATCGAGGTGGTGTTCGCAAGGGGATGCCTGTCGATTATCGCCAGGGCTTCGTCCAGGTCCTCGACCTGGATCATCGCGAGTACCGGTCCGAAAATCTCCTCCTCCGCGATGGCCATTTCCGGAGTGGCATTGTCGAAGATGGTCGGGCCTACGAAGTAGCCTCCCTCAAGACCTTCCACCTTCGCATCGCGGCCGTCGAGCAGGAGCTCGGCCCCCTCTTCAATTCCCTTTTCAATATAGGACAGGATTTTCCGCTTGTGCTGTGCCGATACTACCGGACCCAGCGTGACTCCCTCCTCCAGCCCGTCGCCGATGACGATTTTCTTCGCCCCCTCGACCAGCCGTTCTCGTAGCTCCGAAAATACCTTCTTCTCCCCAAGGAGAACACTCGCCGCGAGGCAGCGTTCCCCGGCGCAACCAAAGCAGGAGGCAAGGATGCTTGAGACCGTGAAGTCGAGGTCGGCATCGGAGGTCACGACGACGAAGTTCTTCGCGCCGCCCAGCGCCTGGACACGCTTGCCGTGTTCGCCTGCCAGCCTGTAAACGTGTTCCGCGACGGGGGATGAGCCGACGAAGGAGACGCCCGCAATGTCCGGATGCGTGCAGATACCGTCGACAATCTCCTTTGCACCGTTCACCAGGTTGATCACCCCCGGCGGGAATCCGATCTCATCCAGCAACTCGTAGGTGAGGGAAGCGGACATCGGGACCTGTTCCGAGGGTTTCAGCACGAAGGTGTTCCCGCAGGCCACGGCGTAGGGAAGGAACCATAACGGTACCATGCTCGGGAAATTGAACGGTGTAATGGCGGCGAAGACGCCGATCGGCCGGTTGAACGCTACGGTGTCGATTCCGGGGGCGACATCTTCCAGGCACTGGCCCTGCATCAGGTTGGGGATGCCGGAGGCGACCTCGATGTTCTCAATCGCGCGCCGGACCGATCCTCGCGATTCATCGAGGGTTTTTCCGTTCTCGATGGTCAGGATGCGGGCGGCCTCCTCGAACCGCTCCTCGAAGATCGTTTTCAACCGGAAGAAATACCTCGACCGTTCGAGTGGCGGAGTCTCCCGCCAGGCGGGGAACGCGGCTTTTGCCGCCGCGACAGCCTTGTCGAGTTCGTTTTCCGTGGAGAGCGGAACCCTGGCGATACAGTGGCCGTTCGCGGGATTGGTGACATCAAGGAACCGGGAGGATGTGGATTTGACGAATTCACCGTTGATATAGTTCGTGATCTCGGTGATCTGCTTGTTTCCGGCGTCCTCTGTCTGACCGGTGGTCATGGCCATGGTGGTGCCTCCATTGGGTGATTGAAATTTCCTGAAGAGACGAATGCAATTACGTAAGGTCACAATATAATCCGTCATGCCGATACCGGAAAGAGTTGAAGTAACTTATGTTAAGTGCGATAATCGGGACTTTTCCTATCCTCTGGTGGCATGACCTGCCTTACACTGTAGCAACCAATTTCGCGATTATGCCGAGTGAAAGCTACGAGTCTTGTAGGAATTCGGCAGTTGTTGGGATAAGACGATAGTGTTCAAATATTCGTATCTAATCGAACATCATATCGCCGGAAAAGTGTTACGATAAACCGGACAATATTCTATGGTTGTTGAGGTCAGCCATTGGGAACTGTTGAAATGAAGAACCGGGAGTCCTCTGGAACCGTGAATCCGGGTCGGGACTCTCCAAGGGTTGTGCATGGATGTGATTTCTTGTAGTTTATTACATTCCGTTAAACTATGAGCAAAGTATTGAGTTCCTACGAGTTCAGGTTCATCGATCTGTTCGCTGGCATCGGCGGCATCCGTCTGGCTTTCGAGATGCTCGAAGGTTTTCATGGGGAGTGTGTCTTTTCCTCGGAGATTGACAAGTATGCCGCCATGACCTACGAGGCCAACTTCGGTGAAACACCCGAAGGGGACATCAACGAGATTGAGCCTGCAAACATCCCCGAGCATGATGTACTGCTTGCAGGGTTCCCATGTCAACCCTTTTCCATTGCTGGCGTCTCGAAATACAACGCCCTTGGCTGGAAGCACGGTTTCCAGCATATCTCGAAGGGCACACTGTTCTACAACATCGCTGAAATATTGGATTACCACCATCCAAAAGCCTTCTTCCTTGAAAATGTGAAGAACCTTAAATCACACGATGGCGGAAAGACGTGGACCGTCATCGAGCGCACGCTCCGTCACGACTTGGGCTATACTATCTACCCGGACATTTACGACGCGGCGCGAATCGTTCCACAGCATCGGGAACGAATATTCATCGTCGGGTTCAGGGAACCAATCCCCTTCACCTTCAGGCCACAGCATGTTCTCGATGCGCGTCCCAAACTTAAGAACATCCTTGAGGAAGAGATCGACGCAAAGTATACACTGACGGACCACCTCTGGCAGTACCTGCAGAGCTACGCGGAAAAGCACCGGTTAAAAGGAAACGGCTTCGGTTTTGGACTTGCTGACCGCGAAGGCACTACACGAACCTTGAGTGCTCGCTACTATAAGGACGGTTCCGAAATTCTGATTCCGCAGCGTGATGGTCAAAACCCCCGACGCCTGACCCCGAGGGAATGCGCCCGGTTGCAGGGTTTCCCGGACGACTTCGTGATTCCATCCAACGTCAGCGACACGCAGGCCTACAAACAGTTTGGAAACGCTGTGGCCGTCCCAATTGTCCATATCGTTGCGCAGGAGATGATGGAAACCCTCCGGCGGTGGGAGTGCAGGGAAGAACAGAGAGAACAGGCAATAGCGAGCCGTGACTGATATCTGGACCCCGGAGAAACGAAGCGAAGTCATGAGCAGAATACGCTCGGGCAATACAAAGCCCGAGCGTATTGTTCGAAGCTGGCTTCACAGAAGTGGATACCGTTTCCGTTTGCATCGGAAGAACCTTCCCGGCAGTCCCGATATCGTTCTCTCGCGCTTGTTTCTCGCCATTTTCGTTCATGGTTGTTTCTGGCACCGTCATCCGGACTGCAAGTATGCATACAATCCCAAAACTAACGTGGATAAATGGGAACGAAAGTTCCGCGAGAATGTAGACCGCGACCAACGGGTTCAAAAGAAACTCCGGGAAACTGGCTGGCGCGTGGTAGTTATTTGGGAATGCCAAGTGAAGTCCGGCAAATTTGCTGATATTCTTACAAATGTGTTTGAAGAACTGGAGAACGGAGAGAACTGATGGGTACGCTATGTATAGAGGATATGCGCGGCTTCCTGAGCCGCAGTATCAGCAGCTTTAACCTGAACAAGCTTCATGGCATGCTTGCCGAAATTGAGTTCCGCAGATACATTGAAGCTCTTGGATTTAGTGACCACGTTTCCGTAGGTGGATGGCTTTTCCGTAGTACAGGCGAGGGTAACTTTGGACATCATACCGTTGCTGTCTTTCCCCACACGGTACGTACAGTCGAGGATTACAACCCTCAAAACGAAATACCCGAGCCCTCATACGGCCTCCACACTATCTGTGCTACATTCCACAAGCTTGGCATTCGCAGTCTGTACTGCTTTCCACGCAATGTTGAACATAATGACCCAGAATCTATCGAATGGTACGGCATTCAGCTTGGCATACCAACACAGCCCCAATATCAACCCTTCCATAAGTATATAGAAGGTTTCAAGGAACGCAAACGTCGCTATAATTTTCTGCGTTACAAGACAGATGTGCAAAACATTCACGATGAGGCCATTGAGGACGAGTTCAGCAAGGAATCGCTTCGGGTAGATTTTCAGACCCGTTTCTTTTCAGAAGCCTCCGACATTGATGGAATTCTCTGGGGTCAGAATAAGACCTACCCCATTGAAATCAAGGAAAAGACACCTGCAGAAGACAACCGGCTCGGCCCCTATTTTGGCCTTGACGTCGGACCCTTTGTTAAGCTAGCATTCTACGCCGCCAAACGGGGCAACCTTGATGCCCTCTTCGTGGTTCGGGAAATCAACAACGAAAGCGAGCGCAGACTCGTGCAGTGGCTCTTTATCACCTTTGAACATCTGGCACAATACGCCTCATGGGTATTCCGAAGTGGTGGAAAGGCGATGGGCGGGGGGGCTAGTGCAACGGTGAGGATACCACGGCACGAGTTCACATCACTGAACACGAAGACAATCCGACAGCTCTGAATCTGACGACGAATCAGGGTTTCTAAAGCACTACTCTGCGCAGAGTCCCCTTTTCGAGGTAGTAGCATAAATCTTTGAACATGGTTCTTGGGCATGAGTCGCTCGAAGTCTTCCGGACAGATATTTTCTAATTGATTTTATTGATAAGATCATGAGTGACTATCAGCGCGAGCGAGAGATAGCCTGACCTAACTGCTACATTACTGTAAAACTAAGAAATGCGAGGACTCGGGAAGACTTCCCAAATCCTTGTTTTTCTTGCCGAAGTGAGTGGATTTGAACCAGTGACGCACTGCCCCCCCGGTCGGGTGCGCTACAGCCGGGGAGGCCCGACCGTGGTGAGCGGAAGTCGCGAGGTCAGACCTCTATCACGGATGTCCAGCCGAAGCGGTCTTCGACCTCGCCTGTCTGGATCGCCTGGAGTTCTCGCCGCAGGCTCGCGGCGGTAGAGTGCCCGGCAAACTCCTTGTCCCGCTCATCATTGGTCAGAACACCTACAGGTTGCACGGTCCAGGCCGTGCCGGTGCAGAACATCTCAACACTTCTCTCGAACACCTCCTCTGAATCGAGGGGACGCTCCTCTACGGTTTCGCCCCGGTCCCGGAGTAGAGTGATGACCGAATCGCGCGTAATCCCCGGCAGAATCTGGTCATCGAGCGGCGGCGTCACGATGGTTCCGTCCGGCAGTTTCACGAAGACATTAGCACCGCTGCACTCAGTCAGGCAACGGCCATGCTTCGCGTCAACGAAGAGAACATCGTTGAATCCCCGGCCTTTCCAATGGACAGCCGTGGCGAGGTTTCCGCCGTAGTTTCCGCTCGCTTTCGCCCAGCCGGTCCCGCCGTCCGGAACCCGGGCCCGGTCCAGGAGTCGCAGGCGGATTTTCGCCTGATCGCCTTTGAAGTACGATCCGACCGGAGTGCCATAGACGACTACACGGTAATCCTTGCACACCTCGATCCCGAGCCTTCCTTCCTCGGCGAACAGGACCGGCCGGAGGTAAAACGCCCCTTTCCCCGTCGGAGGCACATGCTGCAAATTCCGCCTCGTCACCTCCTCGACCGCGTGCAGGAACAGGTTGGTGGGCAGAGAGGGCATGAGCAGCGCCCCGGCCGAGTGTTGAAACCGTTTAGCGTGAGCGTCACCGCGAAACAGGCGGATCTTTCCATCGATCCCCTTGTGGACTTTAAGGCCTTCAAAGACGCTCAGGGCGTAGGACAGGACCGCCGCTGCGGGTGACAACCCGATCTCGGTGAAGGGGTGGAGCGCCCCCTCGTCCCACACCGGATCGTTCTCCGTGCAGCCCCGGATCATAAAAACAGCGTCACAGGCGCCAAGACCGAATCCTCGCCCGGCCTTCTCCATCATCTTCCTCCTCGGAGGAAACGGCTCCCGGACGTCATCAGGTTGGAGAGCTCCTCACTGTCTTCCCACTCGGTCGCCCTGCGTATTCTGTCGAGACTTTCGGCGACCGCGTCGAATAGTCGGTCGCGGTGTTCATTCAGCCATTGAATCTGGTGGTACAGGCGGGGATTTTCACTCATTACCTCATCGGTCACCTTTACCTGCTTCAGGTATGTCGTCCCACCGACGGAATGGAGGGTTTCCATCGGGATGCCGGATGAGCGCAGACAGACCCCGAAGAGAAGGTTGACCAGGTGCGGCAGGTTCAGCACCCAGGCCATATACCGGTCATGTTGTTCGAGCGGCAGCCGGACGATATTCGCTGCCGTATCGCGGAACAATTCGAATGCTTTCTCCTCCGCCTCTTCGCAGTCGGCTTCGCAGAGGATCAGGTTGCAGCCAAACAGCAGGTCCGTCTCAGGTCCGAACATCGGATGCAGGCTGACGATGCGCAGACCGGACGCTATTCCTTCACGGACCGGTTCAATCAGCCGTGTTTTCAGGCTCGCGATCTCCAGGATGACTCCTCGCGGCCGGTGGGAGAGAACCTCGCTTAGAACCTTGGGCATGGCGGCCAGAGGTACGGCCAGGACCACCAGGTCGGCTTCGGAGAGAAGGGGGGTCATCTCATCTTTCGCCTCGATCACCTGGATTCGATAGCCACGGCTTGCGAGGTATCGCCCGAACCATCGGCCCATCCCGCCCGCTCCACCGATTATACAACAATTGCCGCTGCCTTCCACCGGGGGGACCGGTCGATCCTGCACCTGCTGGCGGATCGATTCCCTGACCAGAGAAATCCCGATCTCCTCGAGCACTTTCGAGTCGATTCCCAGTCGCGTTGCGAGATCATGCAGGTGTGCGAATACTTCCCGCTCGACGCGGAAATCACGCACGGGATATCCCCGTTCGGCCTTGATCCCTCCGATATCACGGGCCAGATCGAGACGTTCAGCGACGAGTTCAGCGATGCGCCGGTCGACATCCCGGATTTTTTCACGAAGTTCTTTCAACATGCTTTGCCATCCTCCCGGCCATGCAAGAGTTCACCGAATATAATCGATTCCGCTGAAAGGAGGGGATGGATCGAGTCCCCGTTTGGATTCCGCCGTTTACTGGAGGGACCTCGGAGAATGGGTGCTCCATCGGAGAAGCTGAGATATGAGCTCGAATGTTGCGATCCTTGCAGCGAGTTGTGTATACTATGGCTGCTGCGAAAAGGGAGTGGTAATGAGAACAGATGCAAACAGAAGAGACTTCGAGGCTCGTCCGGCAATGGACGTGACGGGAGGTCTCTGCGTCCACTCCTCCTATTCCGTACCCGCCTATTATTTTGGCTTCTATTATTTCTTTGCCGGTCATAATGGCCCGGACGGGTAGGGTTTGTAGCTATCAAGAATGTATTCAAACGAACCTCCACCCATACCGGGTGGAGGTTTTTTTATTCCGGCATCAGACAGATGCTCGAGATAAGGCGAGGTTTCCAGTGAATAGAATTTCAGAGGCATGGAAGAGTCTGGATGTTGCTGACGATCAACTGCTGACGGCTTTGTCCGAAAGGATGGCTGTCGTTGAGCGGATCGGACAGCTGAGGCGCGGAAACGTTATGCCGGTCATCGATCCTGACCGGGAGAGAGAAATTCACGCCAGGACTATGGAACGGGCGAGCGAACTGGGTTTGAACCCGCATTATGTCAATGAGATTTTCCGCTTGATAGTGGCTTACAGTCGGGAAGCACAGCAATGGCAGAAGTTCGACGACGGATCGGCTGCACCCGTCGTGACATTCCAGGGAGTCGAAGGAGCCTACTCCTGGCTGGCCGCCCGGAAGTATTTCTCAACACACTGCTCCAAGTTTGAACTCGTCGGTCTTCCGACCTTCGAAGAGGCCCTCGATTCCGTCATCAAGGGTGATGCGGACTATGCTCTCCTGCCAATGGAAAACAGCATCACAGGATCCCTGGTCGAGGTATATGATCTCTTGGCGCGTGGGAAAACTTGCCTCATAGGTGAAGTGAACCTGCCGATCGAGAGCTGTCTCATCGGCCTAAAAGGTGCTTGTCTCGCGGATATTCGGACTGTGTACAGCCATCCGGTGGCGTTGCAGCAGTGCAACAATTTTCTTAACCGGCACAGCGATATCCAAATCGAGGCTTACGTCGACACGGCTGATGCGGCTCGTAAAGTCCATCTTGACGGCGAGATTCACCAAGCCGCTATCGCGTCTCGTGAAGCGGCGGAGCTATACGGCCTTTCAGTCATTCGGGAGAGTGTTTCGAATATCAAAGCGAATACGACTCGTTTTGGAGTTATCGCACTGAATCCTGTTCCCGTGGACCTTCATCTCCCGGCAAAAACATCAGTTGTCATGCAGTTGGCGAGTCAACCGGGAACGCTCACGAAAATCCTGAATATGATCGGCGAGCGCGGGATCAACCTGGTGAAACTCGAATCGAGACCCGTACCGTCCGATCCGACGATCCATCGCACCTTCATGGACCTGGAGGGGAATGTGGATCACCCCGTCACCAAGGCGGCTATCGACGCAATTCGCCCAATGGTGAAATCCGTACGAATCCTGGGTTGCTATGTTGACAGTACCCGGATTGACGTAAATGGATCGCCCCCCTCCGGCGACAAGTCCTCGGGAGAAGAGGCCCGCACGATATGTGATGCCAGCGGCCAACCTGTTCCACCGGAGCAAGGTAAAGTGAAAGCGAAAGCTTCGAGCCGGACGAAGAAGTCGTCCGGCAAGTCCAGACTAGTCGACCTCGCCGATCGCGACAGGACGGTAGTGGAAATCGGACCGGTACGAATCGGTGATGGAGGCTTCTGCCTGATCGCCGGTCCCTGCGCGGTGGAAAACCCGGATCAGCTGGAACGAGCCGCCCGCGCGGTAAAGGAAGCCGGCGGGAGAATTCTCCGGGGCGGTGTTTTCAAGCCTCGTTCCAGTCCTTACTCATTCCAGGGACTGGGGTGGGAAGGGCTGAAACTCCTTCAGAAAGCAAGCGAGCGGTACGGGCTGCCCATCGTGACCGAGGTCATGGCGCCGGAGCAGGTCGCCCGAGTCGCGGAAGGCGCGCAGATGCTCCAGATCGGCGCGAGAAACATGCAGAATTTCAACCTGCTGCGCGAAGTCGGGAGAATTGACCGTCCGGTTCTCCTGAAGCGTGGAATGATGGCCAGCATCGAGGAGCTTCTGAATGCCGCCGAATACATTATGGCGCAAGGGAACAACCAGATCGTTCTTTGCGAACGGGGCATCCGAACCTTCGAGACTTCGACACGCTGGACTCTCGATCTATCCGCCGTCCCGGTTCTCAGGCAAAGGACTCATCTCCCCGTTTGCGTCGACCCCAGTCACGCCGCCGGGAGACGGGAACTCGTCGCACCGCTGGCGAAGGCCGCACATGCTATCGGAGTCGATGCAATCATGTTAGAGATTCATCCCGAGCCGGAGAAAGCTCTCTGCGACGGTCCTCAGGCGTTAACCCCGGAAGACCTGAAAGCTCTTATGGAGGATCTTGAAGGGATACATGAGGAGGCGGCTTTGTGAGACTGGACTGGGAATACACGAAGAACCGTCGTTGCGAGATCCGGATCGATTCCGGCGCTCTGAGAACATTGCCGGTCCTCTGGAACGACCGTTGGAGGGACGCCGTAATCATCGGGGACGATAGGGTCCTCAGCCTCCACGGGGCGTTGCTGCGGGAAATCCTCGGTCCACTTTCGGATCGGGTCTTTGTGCACTCTTTCGCGCCGGGCGAAGCCTCGAAGACGCGCGAGACGGCCGCGGCGATTCAGGACGGGATGATCCGTGATGGTTGCGGGCGGAGTACCTGCGTCATCGGTTTCGGCGGCGGGATCAGCCTCGATCTTGCCGGGTATGTCGCCGCGACTTTCATGCGCGGAGTCCCGTGGATTGCCATCCCCACTTCATTGCTCGCCCAGGTCGACGCGTCCATTGGGGGGAAAACGGGGGTCAACACTCCACTCGGCAAGAACCTGGTCGGCGCCTTCCACCCGCCCGTCGCTGTGCTGATGGATACGAAGTTGCCGTCCACCTTGCCACGTGATGAATGGCTGAACGGCATGGTCGAAGGTGTGAAGCACGCCGTAGTCGCGGATTCCGGTCTCTTCACGTTGATCGAGGAGAACCGGGATCGGTTGGCTGTGCCGGGTGCGATGGAGCTGGAGTTGCTGGAGCGAATCGTCGAGGTGAAGCTCGGCGTTGTGAGTCAGGACCCGGAAGAGCAAGGAATCCGGTCGATCCTGAACTTCGGGCATTCGATCGGTCATGCGATCGAGAGCGGTTCGGCTCATGCTGTTCCGCATGGACGCGCCGTCGCCCTGGGGATGATCGTGGAATCTCGCCTGGCAGTCGATGTCTGCCGCTTCCCCGTGGATGACCGGAAGAGACTCGTCTCGCTACTGGCAACCTTCGGGTGCGATCGATTCCTGCGTCTCCCGTTTGAAGGACTCATACCCTTTCTCGAGCGGGACAAGAAGAACCTTGACGGTACTTTTCGTTTCGCCCTTCCTGAAAACCTCGGGTCGATGGCGGGAGCGGACGATGGATACACAGTTCCCGTGCAGGTCGAGACCCTGCGCATGGTCTGGGAGGAGTTGCAATGCTCTGCGTGACCGGCGGCGAACGGAAGACGGATCAACTCGCTGAACGCCTCGGGAAATACGGTGATTCGGTCCTGCAGGAGGTCCGTCTTGACCTGCTCGAGCGGATCGACGATTCGGTCTTTAAACTCCTGGGCGCCACGCAGAACCTGATCGTGACATGTCGCTCTGATGACGAGGGGGGCGGGTTCAGCGGGACCATCCAGGAGAAAGCGGACATCATGGTCCGGGCTCTCGCGGCCGGACCCGCGTACCTGGATGTTGAGGTTTTGCTGCCCGATGAAATTATCACGCGACTCAAGAGCCTCTCGACCGTGACCCGGCTGATCGCTTCCTGGCACAATTTTGACGGGCCCGGCATTTCAGCAGAGATCCTTGCGCGATTTCGTGAATCCCCTGTGGACTTGCTGAAGATCGCCGTGCGGACAAACGACACCGCGGACCTGGGGCGATTAAGGGAGGCGCTCCACGAGGAGGGACGGCCGGTCCTTCGTATCGGAATGGGTACAACCGGTATACTGTCACGCATCATCTATGAGAAGTTCGGAGCTCCCTGGACCTATGTCCATGCCGACCAGGCCGGAGAGGTCGCCCCTGGGCAGTTGAGCTGGAAGGAGGCGACCGAGTGGCGAGTGGACAGAGCGCATGAATTCAAGCCGATCGCGCTCATTGGAGGGCCGCAGGTGATGCACTCGCCGGGCATGGGAGTCTACAACCGGATATTCGCCCGGCGGGACCTCCCCTACATTTACGTTCCCTGCGTAACCACCCGGCCGGTTGAGACCCTGCAAATTCTTGAGGAACTCGGCTTCTGCGGTTGCAGTGTCACCATGCCGGCCAAGGAGGTGCTGGCCGGGATGATGACTGAGGTTTCTGATCACGCCCGGTCCATCGGGGCGATTAACACGATCTGTCTTGAAGATGGCCGGCGCAGAGGTTCCAACACTGATGTGCTCGCCCTCGGTGAACTCCTGCTCGGCACGAACGGCGATCATGTCCTGGTTCTTGGAGCGGGAGGAGTGGCTCGGGCGGCGGTCGCAGCCTGTAGAGGGCGGGTCACGGTAACCAGTCGTACGGAGGTGCGCGCCCGGAACCTCGCGAACGAATTCTCCGCCGAATGGATGCCATGGGACCAGCGTGGAAAACGGCAATTCGACGTTCTTATCAACGCTACGCCTGTCGGAGCTTGCGGCACCGAGAATCCCATGCCTGCGAGCGTATCGCTCAAGGGAAAAACGGTCATCGATGCGGTCTACCGACCCGGAAACACGCCCCTGATCCACTACGCTGTCTCCCAGGGAGCCAGGACGATCTCGGGTCTGGAGCTGTGGGTCCGTCAAGGGGCGAGGCAGATGACGGACATCACCGGCGAGCCATTTAGCCCGGAAGAACTGCGGGAGGCGATCGATGAATGAAAGAGCTCGCATCCACGTTCCGACGTCGAAGAGCCTGACCCAACGGGCGCTGATCATCGCGGCTCTTACAGCCGGAGAAAGCTCCATCCTTGATCCCCTGGAGTGTGACGACAGCCTCTACCTCTCGCATGCCCTTTCCCTCCTGGGAGCAGACATCAGGCGGGAGCCGGGAAGATGGACTGTGACCGGTGGAGGGCTCGTGGCGAACGGCGAGCGAATAGAATGCGGGAATGCGGGGACATGTTTCCGATTTCTTGCAGCACTCTCGATTCTGCTCGAGGGCGCCTACACCCTTGACGGCGACTCGCATCTGAGACAACGGCCGGTTGCCGACATCGTAGAGGCCCTGGAGAAATTGGGCCAGGATGTCGATTATCCGGGCCAGGATGGATTCCCGCCGCTACGTTTCGTTGGAAAGAGAAATATTCCCCGCGAAGTCACCCTGGACGCCTCCCGCACCAGCCAGTTCCTCAGCGGCCTGCTGATGGCGGGGCCAAGGCTCCCGGAAGGGTTGACCGTAAGGGTCGAAGGCCGCCTCGTATCCAGGCCCTACCTGGACCTGACGATCGATGTGATGAAAGCGTTCGGTGCCGATCATATTGACCGTGATTCGAATACCTTCCATGTACATCCCGGGCACTATCGACCGGTGGAATACCGTGTGGAAGGGGATTGGTCGGCGGCTGCGATGGTGCTGGCCGCTTCCTGCATCACGGGACGCGACCTTGGGCCGGGAAACGTGCAGGCCGATTCCGCACAGGGAGACCGGATCATAGTCGACTTCCTCGAGGAGCTTGGATACCCACGTCCGCACGTGTTCGATCTGTCCGATTGCCCCGACCTGATCACTCCCCTCGCCGCCGCGGCCGTCTTCTCATCCCATCCGAGTGAGATCATCCATGCCGCCCACGCGCGGATCAAGGAGTGCGACCGGATCGCCGCCCTCGTCGATGGCCTGTCCCGGGTAGGCGTTCGTGTCGAAGAGCGGGAGGACGGCTTGAAAGTCTTTCCCGCCGACAAGTTGAGCGGCGCTCTCGTCGACAGCCATGATGATCACCGGATGGCGATGGCTTTCGGGTTACTCTCTTTGCGCCAACCCGGTATTCGCGTGACGAACCCGGCCTGCGTCGGCAAATCCTATCCGCAGTTCTGGGAGATGCTGGAGGTCTTCCGATGAACCTCTATCTTATCGGTTTCCGCGGTGCCGGGAAGAGCACGATCGGTCCGGTCCTCGCCGACCGGCTCGGACTCGAGTTTGTCGACCTCGACGCACTCATCGAGGAGCGAACGGGCGGAGATATCCCCGACCTGTTCGCGGAAGGAGGCGAGCCCGTCTTCAGGCGACTCGAAGAGGAGGCCTTCACCAGCCTTGCGGGACGAACCGGACTCGTCGTCGCACTCGGCGGCGGTGCGGTTCTCTCCTCTGCGGTCCGGAGAGTTATCACCTGCGCGGAGTCGGCCGTCTGGTTGCGAGCTGAACCGGAAGTCATCTACTCTCGTATCCGCGGATCGAACCGCCCGTCCCTGACCGGGTCGGACCCGGCCGCAGAGGCCGAGGAGATCATGCGACAGCGCGAACCGCTTTACAATTCCTGTGCAAAATTACAGGTCGATACCGGGGAAACTACTATCGAGGAGACAGTTCATGTCATCGAACGTTTTTGGGAAACTCTTCCGAGTCGTCAGCTTCGGTGAATCACACGGGTCGGCGATCGGTGTGGTGATCGACGGTGTTCCATCCCGTCTCCAGCTGGATATCGACGCGATCCAGCGACAGCTTGATCGCCGTCGGCCGGGGCAAAGCTCGATTACCACGCCCCGTGACGAATCGGACCGCGTTGAGGTTCTCTCCGGGCTCCTCGAAGGGATGACAACCGGGTCTCCTCTCGCCTTCCTCGTCAAGAACCGGGATACCCGGGTGGAGGATTACGAACATCTGAAAAACATCTTTCGGCCGGGTCATGCCGATTATTCATGGTATCATAAATACGGCGTGCGCGACTACCTCGGCGGCGGCCGCGCCTCCGGGCGTGAGACGGTTGCTCGGGTAATCGCCGGTTCGGTAGCGCGTCAACTCCTCGCATCCCAGGACGTGTCCATCACCGGCCATGTGAAGGAAGTTGCCGGCATTCGTGCGGAGAGTTTTGATGCGGCTGAGATCGAACGCAACGCTGTTCGCTGCGCCGACCCCGAAGTGGCCGTACGCATGATCCGGGCCATCGAGGAGGCGCGTGACGCAGGCGACTCCGTCGGTGGGATCGTCGAGATCCGTGCGACCGGAGTGCCGGCAGGATGGGGTGAACCGGTGTTCGAAAAGCTCGACGCCCTCCTCGCCGGCGCGCTGATGAGCATTGGTGCGGTTAAAGGGGTTGAGATCGGAGACGGTTTTGAGATCGCCGGGAAGCGGGGCAGCGAAGCGAACGATTCGATCGGTCCGGAGGGAATGCGCTCGAACCACGCGGGCGGCATTCTGGGAGGTGTGTCCAACGGCGCGGACATTATTGTCCGCTGTGCGATAAAGCCGACATCGAGCATCGCGATGGAACAAGATACCGTGACGCTGACCGGTGAATCGGTGCAAATCCGGGTCCGGGGCCGTCACGATCCCTGCATCGCACCCCGTATCGTGCCGGTAGCCGAAGCGATGGCCGCCCTCGTCCTCGTTGACGCCTGGTTGCAGCAGCGGGCACGTGAGAACGCGGGTGAAGCCTGATGGCACAGTGTCGCTCGGACCCCCAAGGTCCGGCTGGACCGGCGGTTTTCAAGAACCCGGTGATGGAGAAATACTGTGGATCTACATCGCGCGTATGAATACAACAAGGGCTTACGGTGATTTGATCGTAAGCCCTTGTTTCTTATCGTCGGAGCGACTGGATTTGAACCAGCGACCCCCTGACCCCCAGTCAGGTGCGCTACCGGACTGCGCCACGCTCCGAGTATTAACGGAAGACTTTATCCCCTGCTTTCCCCCGAAAAATATAGAGTTTTCCGCCAGGGAGGTCAACCGAACAAATCAAGGATTTCCCGGAGAGTATTCTTGATTTCCTTCATTAGTTTGTCGTTTTTGCCCGGTGCATGAGCAAGCGGCGGGGTCTTTTCTGCAGTGGTCGAAGCGGGGTCGGTGGATTCATTGAGCTGACCGGATTCCTGCGAGCTGCGCTTTGCGAGTCTCTGTCTCGCCCCGTCGATGGTGAATCGTTCCTCGTGTAGCAGCAGTTTGATTTCCTTGATGAGCTTGATGTCTGATTCGCGGTAGGTCCTGTTGCCTGCGCGGTTTTTCTTCGGGTGCAATTGCTTGAACTCGGTCTCCCAGTACCGCAACACATGGGGCGCAAGGCTGGTGATCTTGGCGGCCTCGCTGATACTGAGATACATTTTTTGCATTGATATTCTCCCGCTCCAGGCACCTAACCCAAGTAATAATACGCAAGAAGCGATGAGAGATCAAGTAGATTGTTAACAGGAAACATTATCCGGCACGGCCAAGCGACACATATCATTCAGCACGGGCACTTGTGCCGAACCCGCGGCCTCTCGACAAATCTCCGGGAGCAGGCGATTCAAGAATTTCTCCCTGCGTTGGGCAAACATCCGTGAAAATGGCGTAAAATACTGTGAATCAAAATATCCCGGGGGCGATATGACACCGAGAAAATCAACCGGCGGCAGGTCGACGGCGAAAAAGACCGCGGCCGGGAAAAAACCGGCAAAGAAGAAACCGGTGAAGAAGAAACCGGCGGCGAAGAAACCAGCGGCGAAGAAACCAGCGGCGAAGAAGCGCACGAAGAAGACGAGTGTCTACCACCTCGTTCCCGACGGCACGCAGAAGTGGAACGTGAAGAAAGAGGGTGGGAAGGACATTATCGGTTTCTACACAACAAAAGACCTGGCGATCAGGTCGGCACGGGGTATGGCCAAGGCTCATGCTCCCGCGAGGACGGTGGTCCACCGTCAGGATGGCACCATCGAGACGACATTCAACGATTGACGGTCAGTCACTTTCTCCGGGGTTTCATGCAGAAAGCAAACCCGGATTCAACCGACCCGGGTGAGAGCCGTCTCCGATCTGTTTTCTGAACTGCGGGATGGCTGAATCACACCCCCGTATGCCCGAAACCGCCTTCTCCCCGGTGGGTATCGGGCAGTTTTACTCTTTCGTCCCAGGCAGCCGAGGCTACCGGACAGATGACCATCTGGGCTATCCGGTCTCCGCGCTTGACTGAAAACGGCTGTTTCGATAAGTTGGTGATGATTATCCCGACCTCGCCACGGTAGTCGCTGTCGATCGTTCCCGGGCTGTTGAGTATTCCGATCCCGTGTTTCAGCGCAAGCCCGCTACGGGGCCGGATCTGGGCTTCGTACCCCTCCGGGATCGCCACGGCGAAACCTGTGGGGACCATCTTCGTCTCTCCAGCCTCGAGAATCAGCTCGTCTTCAACAGCCGCAAATACATCCATTCCCGCTGCGCCCGTGCTCATCGCGCGAGGCAGGGGGACGTCGGCGGTTTTCTCCGGGTCGAGGCGCTGGATCGGTATCCGGAGTATAGTCCTCAAATGTCAAGCACCTCCTGTAGCGGCGTGTACTCGAGATCGAATGCTTCCGCCACTGCTTTGTAGGTCACTTTTCCATCGATCATATTGATTCCCTTGGCCAGCCCGGAATCGTCTCTGCATGCGGCCTCATATCCCTGGTCGGCCAGACGGATCATGTAGGGCAGGGTGGCGTTGGTCAGCGCGAGGGTGGAGGTGTAGGGCACTGCCCCGGGCATATTGGCCACGGCATAATGCAGTACACCTTCCTCGAAATACACCGGATCGGTGTGAGTGGTCGGGTGGATGGTTTCGATACAGCCTCCCTGGTCCACGGCGACGTCGACAATGACCGTGCGAGGCTTCATCAATTTCAGCATGTCGCGAGTGACAAGGCATGGAGCCTTGCCTCCGGGGAGAAGCACCGCCCCGATGAGCAGGTCTGCCTCGGCAATCGAGGTCCGTATCGTGTCGGGATTCGAAATCAATGTCTTGACGTTTTTCGGCATTACATCGTCGAGGTAGCGAAGCCGGTCGAGATTGACGTCGAGAATCTTCACGTTGGCGCCGAGGCCTGAAGCCATCTTTGCAGCGTTGGTTCCCACGATCCCTCCGCCGAGAATGACGACCTCGCCGGGGGAGACGCCGGGGACGCCGCTCAACAGGAGGCCTCGGCCGCCGCCGTGAAACTCGAGGTATTTTGCGCCCTCCTGCACCGCCATGCGTCCAGCCACTTCGCTCATCGGGATAAGCAGGGGCAGCCGACACGCTTCATCTTCGATCGTCTCATAGGCGATTGCAACACACTTGCGGGCGAGTATGCCCTTTGTCAGATCCTCGGACGCGGCGAAGTGGAAGTAGGTGAAGATCGCCTGGCCTTCCCGGATCAGGGGGTATTCCCGGGGCAGAGGTTCCTTAACTTTGATAATCATCTCCGCCCTCGCCCAGATATCCTCACCCTTCGCGACTATCTCCGCTCCAGCATTACTGTACATTTCATCGTTGAAACCGCTGCCTACTCCGGCATCCTTCTCGACCAGTACCGTGTGACCGTGGGCTACCAATTGTTCCGCCCCGACCGGAACCAGACTGATCCGGTTCTCAGCCGTCTTGATCTCTTTCGGAATCCCGATGATCATGATGCTCTCCTCGAGAATGGAGTTAAGTGTATGCGGAAAAACAATTTGGAACAGATCGAGTGCAAACCGGCGGACATGTCCTGAACCAACCGGTCAGTGACCGAACCGGGCCTTGTTCGAGATAGATTCCCGGGTGAAAGCATCGCGCCGGGATGCGCATTTGAAACAACCGCCGCGATTTGGTTCCTATGGCGGCAAGAATTACTGCCGTCAGGCTTGCCCATGTTATTTATTTATCATGCTGCAAGATAAGCTCGGTTTTCGCGATAGTGAAGGGGGCATTTGCCGATGGTCTCGATTGGAATGGAGCGAATCGAATATCGACCTACCCAAGGGGAGTACTCCTATTATCATGCCCTGGCAGAGGCAAAAGTCGATTTATTTTTCGTCTCACGTGTGCTTCACGCCATCATTGCCTGCCCGGTCCGTTGCCGTTCGGCAGCAGGTATGCACTGAACAGATCCCCGGTAAAAAGATATTTTGCGATATCCTGCACATCCTCCACGGTAACCGCGTTGATCCGCCCGAGCAACTCGTCGATTTCCAGGTAGTTTTCAGTATAGATCTCCATCCTTGCCAGGCGGTTCATCCGGCTCGAAATGCTCTCCAGCCCGAGCATCAGCGCGCCCTTCAGCTGGTCCTTCGCGCGTTTCAACTCGGTGGAGCTGAGCTTTCTCTCGATCAGTTTCTTCAGCTCCTCGCGTATCAGCAGTTCCGCGCGCTGAACATGCGCCTCCTCGGTCCCGGCGTAGATGCCAAACAGCCCCGTGTCGCGGTAGGCTTCGTGGAACGAGTAAATGCTGTATGCCAGCCCGTTGCGCTCGCGAATGCGCTGGAACAGGCGAGAACTCATCCCGGAGCCGAGCACCGTATTCAGCACGAAGAAGGCGAACTTGCGCGGATCGTCGTATGGCAGGCCGCGCGTACCGAGGCAGAGGTGGGCCTGTACGATGTCCTTGCGGCGTTCATGGTGCAGCTTTTTCGGAGTCGATCTTCGATATGGTCCGGACCTTGGGTTTCTGCCGTTGCTCAGCTTCAGTTTCTTCTCGACCAGGCTGACGAGCTTGTCGTGATCGACACGGCCTGCGGCGGCGATGACGGTGCGTCGGGGTAGGTAATTCCGTGACCAGTAGCCGAGCAGGTCGCTGCGCTTGAAGCCGGAGACCGTCTCGCGTTTTCCGAGCACCGGCCTGCCAAGGCTGTGACGGGGAAACACCAGTGAGGTGAAGTCCTCGTGGATTACGTCCTCCGGCGTGTCCTCGGCGCTGGAGATCTCTTCGAGCACCACTCCTTTTTCACGCTGGATCAGCTTTTCGCTGAACAGGGAGGAGGACATCATATCGGAGAGGACATCCACCGCGAGCGGCAAGTGCTCGTCAAGCAGGTGCGCGAAGTATGCGGTGATTTCCTTGCTCGTGAAGGCGTTGAGGTATCCGCCGACCTGTTCGATTTCGCGGGCGATGCTCAGGGCGGATCGTTTCTTCGTGCCCTTGAAGAGCATGTGCTCTATGAAGTGGCTGATTCCGCTTGAATCTGAGGATTCATTGCGCGATCCGGTGATGAACCAGATTCCGACCGCGACGGACCGCACCGATTCAACCCGCTCGCTGACAACACGGATGCCATCGCCGGTGATGGTCTTTTTTATATTGTTTTCGATTTTTGTGCGCATTTGATGCCGAGCCCTGTAATGAGCCACATGAGCGGAGAACTCAATGCTTCATGGGCTTAGTGGACGAGAACACATCGATTCATGTGATCTCGTCCACCAGTGTTCTTGTTTTTCCGAAAGCCTCGGTTTTCGTTCCGTTGCTTCCGGACCCTGGGAATCAAACTACCTTCCCTGGCCGCCTCCTCGATGTGGCGGCTTTCCTCCGCCTCGGTGTGGAGGACGAGGACCTCGCGAACGTGGGGGTGGTGGTTTGTATCCCTCCGGCTTCGGCAGCAGTTCCTTCCTGCTGAGGTCGAGTTTGCCCTCGGGGGTGATTTTGACCAGTTTGACCTGCACCTTGTCGCCGAGATTGAGGACGTCGGTCACCTTGTCAACCCTTCTCCATTCGAGTTCGGATACGTGGACCAGGCCTTCTCTGCCGGGCAGGATTTCGACGAACGCGCCGAAGTCGGTGATTTTCACCACCTTGGCGTCGAAGACCTCGCCGATCTCCGGTTCGGTCGTCATCTGCTTGATCAGTTTCATCACACTTTCGACATTTTGATCGTTTTCGGCCGAAATGCAGACAGTCCCATCATCGTCGATCTCGATGTTAACCTCGTAATCGCTCTGCAGTTTACGTATCATCTTGCCGCCGGGGCCGATCACCGTTCCGATCATATCCGGCTCGATTGTCATAAAGACGATGCACGGAGCGTATTTCGAAAGCTGTTCCCGCGGCTGCGGCAAAGACTGGGTCATCAAACCGAGGATGTGTTCGCGTCCCTCTCTCGCCTGGACGAGCGCTTCGGCCATGATTTCCTTCGGCAGGCCGCTGATCTTGATGTCCATCTGGAAGGCGTTGATCCCCTTGGATGATCCGGCGACCTTGAAGTCCATGTCGCCGAGGTGGTCTTCGTCACCGAGAATATCGGAGAGTATCACGTATTGATCATCCTGCTTGATCAGGCCCATCGCGATTCCGGCGACTGCGCCTGAAACAGGGACGCCGCCGTCCATCAGCGCAAGGCTTCCGGAGCATACCGAAGCCATCGAGGAGGAGCCGTTCGACTCGAGAACCTCCGAGACGATGCGTACTGTATAAGGGAATTTCTCCCATGGCGGCAGCATCGGCTTGAGCGACCGTTCGGCAAGATTACCGTGGCCGAGTTCACGGCGTCCGGGGGCGAGGAAACGGCGAACTTCCCCGACGCAGAAGGGCGGGAAATTGTAATGCAATGAGAAGGTCTTCCAGTATTCGCCCTCGAGGTTGTCGATTTTCTGTTCGTTTATCTTCGAGCCGAGGGTCAGCGTACCCATCGACTGGGTCTGGCCTCGGGTGAAGAGCGCCGATCCGTGGGCACGCGGTAGAATTCCGGTTTCGATCGAGATCGGCCGGATTTCCTTGGTGTCACGACCATCGAGGCGGACCTTCGTCTTCAGAATCTTGGCGCGCATTGATTCCTTGACCAGCTCTTCGAGCGCCCATTTGATCAGCTTCTCCTGTTCGGGGAACCTTTCGGCGAACTCTTCGATCAGCGTCTTTGCCAGTTCCCTTTGGGCTGTCCTACGCTCGACCTTATCGGAGATATTGATCAGCTCCTCGACCTTCTGTGCGGCGGCTTCACGCACGGTCGTTTCGATCTCTTCGGTGACCACCAACGGTTCCCATTCACGGGTTGGTTTGCCTACCGCCGCAACGATCTCCTCCTGGATTTCGACGATCTTCTTGATCTGTTCGTGGGCGAAATCGAGGGCTTCGAGGAAAACCTCCTCGCCGACCTCCTTCGCCTCGCCCTCGACCATCATGATCGCGTCCTTCGATCCGGCGACCACCAGGAAAAGGTCGGTGTCCTCGATCTCCTTGATCCGCGGGTTGAGGACCAGTTTGCCGTCGATCCGTCCGATACTTACCGCGGCGACGGAGGTATCAAAGGGAATATTCGAAATTCGCAGTGCGGTCGAAGCGCCGATGGCACCAAGAATACCGGCTTCGTTTTCTTCGTCGTAGGAGATTACCGAGACCATAATCTGCGTTTCATGGAAGTAACCCTTCGGGAAGAGCGGTCTTAATTGCCTGTCGATCAGGCGGGCGATCAGCACATCCTTGTCGTGGGGCCGCCCTTCGCGCTTGAAAAACCCGCCGGGGAACTTGCCGCCGGCGTATTTCCTCTCTCGAAAGTCAACAGTCAGCGGGAAAAAGTCCGTGTTCTCTCCGCGTTCGCGGTTGGAGACCACGGTCGCGAGCACTATCGTTTCGCCGTACTGTACCCACGCAGCTCCGTCGGCTTGCTTGGCTACCTTGCCGACTTCGATTGTAAGCGTCCGTCCGTCAAGTTCAATCTCTTTTCTGAATACCATGTTTCCTCCGAACGCCGGAGGTTTGCCTGTTTTATAAACGGCAAACAACTACCGGCGAATTCCCAATTCCTTGATTAATTTCCTGTACTTTGTCACGTCCTTCTCGCGCAGGTAGCGGAGCAGCCGCTGACGTTTTCCTACCATCTGCAGCAGGCCGCGGCGGGAGTGGTGATCCTTCGTGTGCTCACGGAAGTGCTCGGTGAGGTCCTGGATACGGACTGTCAGCAGCGCGATCTGGACTTCCGTTCTTCCCGTATCGCTCTCGTTCTTGCCGAATTTCTTGATGATTTCGGCCTTCGTTTCCTTGGTTACCACCATTGTTGACTCCTGAATCCTTCCTTGGTTGTATGTTTATTTTTTTCAATTATTTCCTTTTGGTCTTTCGGCTCCAACCGCAATCCGCATTGTGTGCGGTCAACCGGTCAGCTCGCGTGCGCGCTGGCTGTCACGGTCCATCTGGGCGATCAATTCCTCGGAGCTCTTGTACTTCTCCTGCGGTCGAATGTATTCTATCCAGTCCACCTTGATTTTCTTGCCGTAGAGGTCCGGATCGGCGTCGAAGATGTGCACCTCCACAATCACCGGTCCTTCGTCACCGAATGTCGAGCGCCTTCCCACCGAACCCACGCCCGGGTATTCCTCGCCCTCGACGATTACCCTTACCGCGTAGACGCCTTCCGCTGGAACCACCTGGGTCGCGTCAACCGGTTCGAGGTTCGCGGTCGGGTATCCGAGTTCCTGGCCCCGCCCATCGCCGCGAATTACGCGCGCATGCAGGCGGTACTCGCGGCCGAGCAAGGCGTTGGCGTCGGCGATTCGCCCCGCGAGCAGCGCCTTGCGGATACCGGTCGAGCTTACCGTGGTCTCGCCCTGTTTGCAGGGACCGACTATCACCAGCTCATAGCCGTACTCGTCGGCGTTTGCACGCAGGAATTCTATGTCTCCCTGCTTGCCCTTGCCGAAGGAGTGGTTGAATCCGACCACGAGCCGTTTCATTCCGATCTTTTCAATCAGGATCTCCGTGAGAAAGCGCTCGGCGGTGAGTTCGGCCAACTCTTTGTCGAACGGGATTATTACCAACCGTTCGATTCCCGCCGACTCCAACAGGCTGATTTTCTCTTCCAGGGGCGTGAGTATCCGGATTTTCCCCGGTTTACGCATCAGTACATGGGCCGGGTGCGGGTCGAAGGTGGCTACGGTCGGGCGCTTGCCTTCGAGGACCTTGTTCAGCAGGCTGTGGTGCCCCAAGTGCACCCCGTCGAAAGAGCCGATCGTGATCGAAGCTTCCGGATCCGCTTCAAATTCGTCCAATCCGAGTCGATAAATCTTCATTGGGCCCAATACTCCTTCAATATGCCCAAACCAATTGCATCCGTCACCGAGTATTTTCCTTCCCCGGTTCTGCGCAAGGCGGTCATCGCGGCCGGTACTCCGAGCGACGCTCCGAGATCACGCACCAGTGACCGTACATACAGTCCGCCGCCGCAGGCGATTTCTATGTCGAGAATGCCGGATTCTTCGTCCAGCCGGAGCAATTTCAGCTCCTCGATTCTCACTTCGCGTTCCTCGCGTTCGAGCCACCATCCCTTGCGCGCAAGCTTGTAAAGCCGCTGTCCGAAACGCTTGATCGCGACCATCATCGGCGGCACCTGCCTGGAAACTCGTCCAAGCTTTTCGAGTTCGGCCCCGATCCGCTCCTCCGTAAAAGCCGGCACTTCGACTTCATGCAGCCAGGGAGCATCCGTGTCCCATGTCGGCGAAACCAACCCGAACCTGATCCGTGCCTCGTACCGCTTGTTGCCGTGCAGTTCCGCATCCAGTTCGCGTGTCGCCTTTCTGGTTGCGATCAACAACAAGCCGGTCGCCATCGGATCGAGAGTGCCGGCATGTCCGACCCTGCGCTCGCCGGTGATCCTCCTCACTTGGTGGACCACATCGAACGAGGTCATTCCGGCGGGCTTGTCGATCAGGAGCCAGGCGCCCTCGTCCCTTCTGATGAGCCATCGTTTTTCAGGGCCGTCGTGCAAGCCGTGACCACCTCGTTTTTCACCGCTGCCAGATCGCCTTCGATTCGGCAGCCTGCTGCGTTGCGATGGCCGCCTCCTCCAAAGCGTCCGGCGATTTCGGCGACGTCGACGGCACCCTCGCTGCGCAGGGAAATCTTGAAAAATCCAGGCTTTGTCTCCCGCATCAGGGCAGCCACCTCGACCCCGCGAATCGCGAGGATGTAGTCGATGAACCCCTCGGAGTCCACCGAGTTTTCATCGAGGGTCATATGGGTGGTGGCGACCTTGCCGTCCTCCCCATTGCGCTCAACCCGCGTAATTACGTTGCCGAGACCCCTGAGCACGCTCTCCTCGGTGTCGTAATAGACCTTCTCGGTGGCCAGCGAGGGGTCCGCGCCGCGTTCGACAAGCGCCGCGACGGTTGCCAAGGCCAGCGAACTCGTATTCGGAAAACGAAACCGGCCTGTATCGGTCAGAATCCCGACATAGAGCGCAAGGGCCGTTGGTTCATCGGGCAGTACCTTGAAGTGTCCGAAAAGGGCGTACAGCATCTCCGACACGGCACTCGCACCCGGATCGACCCAGGCGGCGTCCCCGAAGCCGTCGTTCGACAGATGATGGTCGATGTTGATCAGCCTTGTTGAATCGTCGATGAGTTCGGCGACGTCGCCGATGCGACCGTACTCGCCTGCATCGAGTATCACCGCGGCCTCGAATGGCCCCATATTCTTCGCTTCCACCGGTCCGGCGATATCATCGCTGCCGGGCAGGAACCTGTATCGTTCCGGCACCGGATGGTGGCATACCGCAACCGCCCGTTTTCCCAGGGCGCTCAACAGGCTGTTCATACCGATCAACGATCCGATTGCGTCGCCGTCGGGGTGAATATGGGCCGTAACGAGGAAATTGTCGGAACCTGACAGTTCCCGTGCAATCTCAGGAATCGGCACCATTTTCCTCTGTGGGGGGGGATTGGGAGTTGTGAATCTGATTCAACAACTGCTCAATCCGGTCAGCACGTTCCATTGTGTCATCCCAGACGAAGCGAAACTCGGGGAGTTTCTTTATTCTTATCATTTCTGCGGCGGCCTTCTTTACCTTCCCCGCCATCTTCAATATCTCTTTGTAAACCCGTTCCTTGTTCTCATTGTCTTCGCAGCGAACCGAACAATAGACCGCAGCGTGTTTCAGATCGTCCGAAACCCGCACCTCGCTGACCGTAACCATGCTTCCGGGTACCCTGGGCTCCACAAGTCGTCTCAGCTGCTCCGCAGCGACTTTCTGAATCTCAACACCCAGTCGTCTCGCCCGTTTCGAAGTCGGGATTTTCATAACCACTGTACCCGGCTGTCGATCACCTGTATCTCAAGCTGCCTGTCAACTATGTCGAGTGCGGAATTCAGCCGCTTCTCGGCGTCGCGTCGCCGGCCGCTGATCGTGACCATCGCCAGGTGGCAACGGGCGATCAGGTCCTGGTGGTCTACTTCGGCTATTGATACGTTGTGACGGTTCCTGATGCGATCCTTGATCGAACGGACAAGCCTTCGTTTATCCTTGAGCGAAGATGCGCCCGGAATCAGGAATTCGACTTCCAACAGGCCGATGGCGACAGCCACTTACATCTCTCCGACTACGATGTTACGATCGACCTCGACCTCCTCAAGCGCCTCGAGGACGTCTCCGACCTTGATGTCGTTGTAGTTGGCGATCTTGATGCCGCACTCGTATCCCTGCGCCACTTCCCGCGTGTCGTCCTTGAAACGCTTCAGGCTTTCGATCTCGCCCGTGTAGACCTCGGTGCCGTCGCGCAGCAGGCGTAGCTTGTTCGACTTCGCGAGCTTTCCGTCGGTGACGTAGCAGCCGGCGATTACCCCGATGCGCGATATCTTGAACAGGTCGCGCACCTCGGCGGTCCCGACGATTTCCTGGCGCGTCTCGATCCTGTACATCCCCTTGAGCATGTCCTTTACGTTTTCGATCAGCTCGTAGATTACGCGGTATGTCTCGAAGGGCACCTCTTCGCGCGCCGCCATTTCACGGGCTTTGAGGCTTGGGTGGACGTTGAAGCCGATGACCATCGCCCCGGATGCGCCGGCGAGCAGGATGTCCGACTCGTTGATCGGTCCGACGCTGCGGTGAATGATACTCACTCCCACTTCGTCGCTCGAGAGCCGCATCAGGCTGTCGGCAATCGCCTCGACCGATCCATCCACGTCGCCCTTGATCACAAGCCGCAGTTCACTACGGTCGCCGTCGATCGCCTGAAGCAGATCTCCGTCCTTGACCCTGCCAATGCCTTCCCGTAGGCGCATTTCCTGTTCGCGGAGTTGCTGCTGGCGTTTGATCGAGATCTCTTTCGCCTCACGCTCCTCGCTGTACACGATGAGGTGGTCGCCGACATGCGGCGCCGATTCGAAACCGGTAATCTGAACAGGCTGCCCCGGAATCGCTTCAGTCCGTTTCTTGCCGCTCTCGTCGAACATCGCGCGTACGCGCCCGAAGTGGGGACCGGCGACGAAGACATCGCCGATCTTCAGCGTTCCCTTCTGTGCGAGAATGGTGCATACGGTTCCGCGCCCTTTGTCGAGACGCGATTCGATGATTACGCCTCGGGAGACAGTGTCGCGCACCGCCTTCAGGTCGAGCATCTCGGCGGCGATCAGAATCTTGTCGAGCAGATCGTCGAGGCCGTGCCCGGTTTTCGCCGAGACCTCCGCTGATTGGACTTCACCGCCCCACTCCTCGACCAGCACGTTACGGTCGCCGAGTTGTTGACGGACCTTTTCGGGGTTGGAGCCGGTTTTATCGATCTTGTTGATCGCGACGACCATCGGGACGCCGGCTGCGTTAGCGTGGTCGATCGCCTCGATGGTCTGCGGCATCACCTGGTCGTCGGCCGCGACGACCAGTACGACGATATCCGTTACCTGCGCGCCGCGTGCACGCATTGCGGTGAAGGCTTCGTGACCGGGAGTATCCAGGAAGGTGATACTATTGCCCTTATGCTCGATCTCGTAGGCGCCGATATGCTGGGTAATACCGCCCACCTCGCCCTCGGCGATATGGCTCTTGCGGATGTGGTCGAGCAGCGAGGTCTTGCCGTGGTCGACGTGGCCCATTACGGTGACGACCGGGGGACGTGGCTCCTGTTCGCCTTCAACCTCCTCGTCCTCCTCGTTCTCCTCGAGCATTTCCTCTTCGGGCACCTCGTCGATGAACTCAACATGGTAGCCGTGTTCCTCGGCGAGTAGCTGAATCGTAACGTGTTCAAGCCGTTGGTTTATGGTCACCCTGAGTCCGAGCATCAGGCATTCCTTGATCAGGTCGATAACCGGGATATCGATCAACAAGGCCAATTCCTGCGTCGAGACGTATTCCGTGATCTTGATCAGGTTGCTGTCTTCGTCTATCACGCCAACATCGGGGGTGATCCTGCGGCGTTTCTTCCTTCTGCCCGTCTCTTCCATCGCCGCGAACGTCTGCTTGATTGAAGCCTGGACCTCGGCGGCGTCTGGTTTTTTCTTTTTCTCGCGTCTGCGACGGCGTCTGCCCCCGGAATCTCCGGTGCTCATCCAGCCGCCGGTTGTAGCTTTCGACGGCGCGCTTTCCTTGCCGCGGCGGCTCTTGCGCCTGCGTTTCCTGCGGCGCTTCTTACCGATCTCGTCGTCTTCGCGCGTCTCGGTTTGGCCTGGCGGAGGGGTCGGCGCAACCGGCTTGGGAGCTTTCTGTGTCGGCGGGGGAGGGGTGAAGGTGAGGATGTCCTTGTTGCTCACCGCTCCACGGACCATGGTGCCCGTGGGACTGACCAGCTTTACCTTCCGGTACGCTTCCGTTTCGCTTTCAGCGGTTCCGGCTTCGTCGGCTGCCCCGTCAGCCCTAGCGGTTTCCCTGCCTGGACTCGCCCCCGGTTCCTCTTCAGCGATAATCGTAATATCGCCGGGTTCCAGGTGTCTGACGGAAGGTGCGGTCTTTATTTCGTCGTCATCGGTCTCGAGAATTTTACGGAGTTCCTCCTGGCGGACGGCTTTGCTCTGCTGCTCCTGCTCTTCGGCTTCGCTGTGAGCTAATTCCTCTTGCATGCCGGCCCACCGATCGGGAGCGAATTTCTGCAACAGCTCCCAGTACATTTTTTCGGAGATGGGGGTCATCTGAGCCTTGGTCACCTTATGGCCCAGTTCCTCCAGTTCCGAGGTAAGGGTAGCCGTGGCAAGCTTCAACTCCTTGGCCACTTGGAACAGTTTGCGGGTCTTTTTCGCCAAAAGAATTACTCCGCGTTCTTACTGTAAATATAAAAGCTACTCAAAGTAGTTACTCAATATGTCAATTACCTTCTGTGCGGTTTTTTCGCCGAAGCCGCGAATCACCTTTATTGAATCCAACCCAGCGTCGAGCACTTCGTCGGCGGTTGTAAAGCCGCCGGCGGCAAGTTTCTCGAGCATCGAGGGGGTAAGCTCCTCGACCTCGTTCAAAGCCAGTTCCTCGATGTAGTATTCACTCTCCTTGACGGGTTCGATCTGGTAGCCGGTAATTTCACAGGCGAGCCGGATGTTCTGTCCCCGTCGCCCGATCGCCATTGACATCTGGTCGTCGGGAATCACCACCGTCACCCGTGGTTCAGGATCGTGGAATACTATCTCTAACGGAATCACCGGCGCCATCGAGCGTCGAACGATCAGTTCATTGTCGTTCGTCCAGTGGATGATGTCGACCTTCTCGTTGTTCAGTTCGCGCACAATCGCCTGGATTCTTACGCCCTTCATGCCGACGCAGGCCCCGACAGGATCGACGCGGCGATCGTTCGAGATCACCGCGATTTTTGTCCGGTCGCCGGCTTCGCGCGCGATGGACTTGATCTCGACGATGGCGTCGTAGATCTCCGGTACCTCGATCTCGAAAAGCCTTCGGACGAACATCGGGTTGCGGCGCGAGATGATGATTTCCGGGTCACGGTTGGTTTCCCTGACCTCGAGGATGATCGCCTTGATCGACTGTCCCCGACGGTAGCGCTCGTTGTATATCTGTTCGTTGGCCGGCATCACCACTTCGGTCTTTTCGATGTTTACCCGAAGTTCGTGACGGTTGATTTGATGTACCTCGCCGATCACGACTTCCCCGATTCGTTCGGAAAACTCGTCGAACAGGTTTTGCTTCTCGATCTCCTTGATCTTCTGCACGAGGTTCTGCTTGGCGGAGATCACAAGCCGCCTGCCGAAGGTGTTGTAATCGATGAGCTCTACGAATTCGTCGCCTACCTCGATGTCCGGATCGGTTTCGAGGGCTTTGGAGAGTTCGATCTCCTCGGTCTCGTCCTCGATCTCACCTTCCTCCACAACGGTTTTCTCGGCGTAGATTTCGATATCGCCCTTGTCGAGATTGAAAATTACCGAGAAGTTCTCGCTCTGGCCGTACTTCTTTTCGATTGCCTTGAGGAAAACCGATTCGATGATTTCCTGGAAAGTTTCCCGGTCGATATTCTTTTCGCGGATTATGTGCGAAATCGCTTCAACGACCGCCTGGTTCATACATCCATCCCTTTGGCCCCTGGATTCTACCAGGGAAGTGTAACCTTTGCGCTGATCAGCCTTTCGAATTCGATGCGCTGCTCGTCCTCGAAAACCAGCATGCCATCCTCGACTCCGGACAGCTTCGCCTTGAGGGTTGCTTGCGCCTCGTCCCCGCCCGGGTGCTGGTAAGAGACTTGCAGCACTTTCCCGATGCTTTTCCGGAACTCCCACTCCTTCGTCAGCGAATGTCCCACTCCGGGGGAGGTCACATCGAGCGCATACCGCCTCGGTACATCCTCGGCAATGTCAAGAGCATCTTCAAATCGCCGTGACCACTCGGCGCATTCGTCGAGGGTAATGTTGTGTTCCCGGTGATCGAGGGTGATCACGAAGCAAACTCTTCCCGCCGTGCCGCGCACCTGGACCCTGATCAGTTCGATTTCGCTTCCCTGCAACAAGGGGCTCAGCAGTTCCTCGATGACTTCGGGCGTGAGCACGGTAAATCCCCGGTAAAACAAAGAGTGGGTTTACACCCACTCTACGAGGCGGAAATATATGGACTTCCTACGTCGAGAGTCAAGGAAATCGCCGTATCGCTTCACCCCTCGAGTTCAAGTATTGCCAGTTCGCGTACAGCTTCTTCGGCGATGGGCAGGGATTCGTAGTCGTCGATTATCCGCTGGTAACGCTCCAATGCCGCGGCGGTATCGCCGGCGAGACGCCAGCAACGCCCTGAGTGGTACAATGCGAGCGGGGCGAGGTAAGCTCCCTGCTTGCCGGCGACGATCCTGTCGTGGACTTCAGCCGCTTCGGCGTAGCGTTCGAGCTTCTCAAGCGCGGCGGCCTGGCCGTCGAGCGCGGCGTTTGCAAGCAGAAAGTCCTTCTTGTACCTGCGGTGAAACTCGCGGTAGAGTTCGAGAGCCTCTTCATTTCGGCCTTCGGCGAGAGCCATCTCAGCGAGCGAAAAAGTAGCTTCGGCTCCACCCGGTGTGCCCTTGAATTGGGCGGCGATATCTTCCAATGCTTCGAGAATCTGTAGAGAATCCTGCGTTTGCATGGACCATCTGGCCTGTATTAACGCCAGCTGAGACTCGTTGGTCGCCGACCTCCGTATCGAGGAGTAGAAAAGTGAGGCGATTACACCGATGATTACGGCTGTTGTGATCACCGTGATTTTCCGGCCGTGGATATCAAGCCAGCCCCTCGCACGGCCGATTGCCTTGACCAGCGGATCTTGACGGATTTCTTTCTTCGTCAGTTTTTTTTGTTCGCGTGCCATTGGCGCGATCCCTCGGAGTTATCCATTATAAAAGGCGGCCGTCACCTGCCGCCGAGCGTCAAATGTAACAAACCGGTGACTCGATGACAACCTGCCGGAGTGCCGTTCCTCGCCGATGCTCGGGAGGTGAATATGGTTCATGAAGCCGGAGAAGAATAAACCGCGCGAACCCTCCGGTTGTCAAGGGGAGTCAATGAAGTCTGATGCGCAGCGCAGGCGGGCGTGAAAGCCTCGCTCCTTATCGATGGGAAGTGTTTATAGCTGTTCTCGAAATCAGGTCATTGCGAATCCGTCCTGATTGGCTGGGACGACGAAACAATCTGCATATTCTTGATATACAGTAAGTTAGTTTGTCTCAATGAGCCGCAATGTCCACCCACTTCCTGGAACTGTTATGAATCAGGGTCGGGACCTCGCAGTGAATCCAAACGGTCGCTTATTTCTTTTACCGCCCTCATGAGCAGGGAGAAGCTGTAGTGGTACAAAGCGAACAGGATGCTAACCAATAACAGGACCAAGCCGGCAAAGCGAATCGCCGAACCGCCAAGAATCAGCATGGCAATACCCAGCAGGGGACCGAAAATCACTATCAGGTAGCTGATCGATTCGAGGACGATGGACATTCGATCGAATTTGCGCCACAAATTGGCTTTTTTCATTCGGCCCTCCTTTTTTTTAAATTTGCTCAAGCATTTGGTGATCGCTGTTTCTCAGAGGCCGTAGATAATGTTTTCGAGGGTTCGATTTGCGACTCCTTCCAGGGAGGCCAGATCCATACGAACAGTATGAGTATCGCGAAGGGCAACAGTGTCAGCAGCAGGGCGACAATACCGCCCTCCGAACCGCCGAGTCCCATCTTGTATACCGTAAATCCACGGAAGCTCTTGGAGAAAAGCTGCCCGCCGATCACAACATTCCAGCGAAGGAAGAAGATGCCCTGAAGTATCGCAATGTTGATGAACCAGTAAAATGTCACACGGATCTGCTTTGAGACCTTTACAAGCTGGATCATCCCCAAAAGGCCCAATGGGATCAGAGTACCGAATCCAATTTGATAAATCAACATCGTCTCGAACAGGTGGCCATGTACCATCGCATAGAGGATATCGAACGATTCCTCCGCAGCGTAGGTTCGATGGATCACATCGAGCCCTTCCAGTGTAAAGTCCAGTATAATGAGGTAAAACAGGTACTTGCCGAGGGCGTCGAGACATTTTATGTCGTGGGACACATGGCGTAGTTTGTTGGAGATCATGTAGACGAGTGAGACAAGGGCGATCCCGGAAACTATCGCCGAGAAGAGGAAAATGACCGGCATTAAAACGCTCGACCACCAGGGATTGGCCTTGATCGAGCCGAAGATGAATCCAACGTATCCGTGCAGGAGAAACGCCGAAGGGATGCCGATTACCGAGATGACACGGATCGCCGTCTCATCGATCCTCAGTGCTTCCGGCGATATGTCATGTAGTCCGAGAGTGAACCATTTGTATAAGCGTCCCTTGATTCCCGGCGTCGTTTCAGACCAGACCACGAAGTCCCGGCGATATTCAAACCATAGCTCGAGCAGCAGAACCACCAGCAGGTACCACATGTAGACGAAACCGAACATCGCCATCGCCGATTCAAACTGCGGCGTCACCAGGATTTCCCAGAACCGCCAGGGTTTGGAAAGGTGAGCAAGGAGCGGCAGGGGAGCGGCTATCAGAAAGGCGAGCGAGGTTATCAGCGCCAGGCGATATGTTGGTTGCAGTTCGCGAACGTTGAATACCCGCACGAGGGAGGCGAGAATAAAGGCGCCGGCGACCAGCCCGGTGAGATAGGGGTAGAGGACGACTAATATCGTCCAGTGGGCTTCGAGTTCGTTCGGGTAGATATAGCCGACTACCGCTTCAAGCATCTCCTGTATATGCTCGGACAAGATCTCCATCATCGCACCTCCATGTCGATGCCCGAGTAATACACCGCGGGATAGGTATTCAGATGCTGCTTCAGGACGAAGATCTTACGTTCACGGATGAACACGGAGACGGGATCGTCTCTATCCTTGAGGTTGCCGAAAATGCGGGCGCCAGTGGGACAGTTCTCCACGCAGGCGGGCTTCAAACCTCGTTGAATCCGGTGGTAACAGAATGTGCACTTGTCGGCGGTTTGGCTGACTGGATGAATGAAACGGGCGCCATAGGGACACGCCACGATGCAGTAGCGGCATCCTATGCAGTATTTGGGATCCACCAGAACGGCGCCGTCGGGAGTCTGAAATGTGGCGCCTACAGGACAAACCTGGACACACGGTGGTCGTCGACAGGCGTTGCAAAGTTTGGGTACGAAGTAGGCTTTGTTCGGTGCACGGCTGTCTATTGGCAAGGGGAAACCGTCATAGCCGCCGTTGGGAGAATCAACGATTACTTCGCCGTCGCCGTAATCGCGGTAGCGTTCCACCCATGTACGAAAGAGGTGCGGCTGGTTCGGAATCTTGTTCTCCATCTTGCATGCGCTCACGCAGTGTCCGCACCCGATGCATTTCTCCACGTCGATCGCCATTCCCCAGGAATTGAGGCTCCAACGGTCTCCCAGGGTGCCTGTTCCACTGCTTGGAACCGATTCTGCCGCGGTGACCCAGGTGGTCAGGGCGATGGCCGATCCGGCGATATTTTTCAAGAATTTGCGCCGTGGCCATTTAGCGCACGAGTCGGGCCCGTTCCCGATCCGGCATTTCGATTCATCCACGATATTCCGGCCGGATTCTCGATGGCCGTCGTCAAAGGGGAATCGGATCATTGGAAGTCTCCGGGGTTATGAGCGAGATGGCAATCAATACAGACTTCCCCCTCGGCATGCTCGATGAAATCAATTTGCGGGAACTCTTCCGGACGGGCGCCGTTCGGCATGTGGCAGAGGCGGCAAACATCAACACCGTGAGGATGGATGATGTTCTCGTCCGTTGGATCGAGACCGTGCTCTTCGCCGGGTCCGTGACATATCTGGCAGTATAGACTTGAATGTACGCCCGTGCGGTTGTCCTCGGCCTCGACGTCGTGGCACTCACCGCAAAGAGTGGGATCGGCATAGGTAATCGGAAGCGAAGAAATTTCCGACAATGCCAGTCCCCGGTAATGGCCGTACCGGTAAAAAGATTCCGGTTTGGCGACGAAACGTACGATTGAGAACACAACTATGATGATGCCGAATATGATCACCAGCCGTGAAATTTGTGGTGACATCGTCTCCTCGCGTCAAGGGATTCTTTTCAGCTTGCGGAACTGAATAAATATCGGTCAAATAGTGCCCTGAAGACCGGATCGAAATATCAGAGCCGGCTGTCGAAATATGATGAAATCCCGAGTGCCTGCACCGCCCGTGTCGAAAAAAGCCCGTGTGCGCCCGATGACACTCTGGGGGTGTTTGCGAAATCCAGCGGTCATTTAATAGGAAAAGCCGCGGGATTTATTCGTCATGCACAAAAAAACGCGGACCCAGGTTAGTCTGCAGGCAGTTGACAATGATCAGCATACCTTCAAGGTATCTCTGTAATACGGATATCTACGGGATCGCTCATTGGTTTTCATTTTTTAGCGCAGATCAAGTTCAACTTTAAGATAAGTTTGAGCATGCGAGAAAAACAGCGGGAAAAGCAGATCATGAAAATTTCCTGCACGACGTTCAACAACCGTTTCTGACGATTGTTTGATGAAACATGATAGGGAGGAATGGAAAACCGGGCCTTCTCCCCGTAGTGCGTTCAGCCTGAATGCCGAATGAGGTTCCGCCGGGGATATTGCAAAAAATCTCGAGAGTCAGCGATTATGTTGATCTCAGCCTTGGAAATCGAGTAAATTGTTGCCGTTATGAAAAATTTCGGTTTGATTCTTGCGTTGATCGTCGTATTCATGTGCGGCGGGGCGGCGGAGGCTTCGATTGCCTTCGAACGTTTCGAGGTCGCCATCCAGCGTGATTACGTCGTCATCACCTGGACCACGCTCGATGAACGGGGCGTATTGCGTTTCGAGGTCGAGCGTTCGACCGACGGCCGTGATTTTTACAGGATCGAAACCGTTCTTCCGGAACCCTCCGGCGCCGGTACGGAGTACAGTTATACCGACACGGACCTCTGTAAGCAGGAGACGCGGGTCTATTTCTACCGAATCAAGGCGGTCGAGGCGGGTAGCGTGAGCTACTCACAGGTCCGAAGCGTCGATATTGTGCTTTCGGTGATTCAGCAGACCTGGGGCAGCCTGAAGGCGATGTTCCGCTGAACAGGAGCAGGAGCCGGGCGGAGAGAGGACAGAACAGAAAATCGGAACCATTCCCATGCCGCTTGAAGCGGTTTTTTTTTGCGCAGGCGGCATAATCCCGGATTCGATTGTCCGTCATCCCGTTGACCGGTAACCTCCTGAAGGTAACATCGATAGGGCGAGGATTGACGCCGGTACGCTGGCTGTCTATCTTGGGCGTGTTTCGGACCGTTTAATCCAAACGTCGTTGAGACGGCGTCTCTTCGAGTTGTTGCATGAACAGAAGGGTCCGGCGCTTATCGGGTTAGACCGGTTCTTGAAATAAACTTTCATGTGATCTCGTCCACTAGTCTTGTAATTCCCGCGAAAGCGGGAATCCATATAATAACAGTATGTTACATTTGGCTGACACAGGAAGTTGTTTTAGAGAACCGGTATAACCGGCGTTGACGGGGGGGTGTTTTGTCTAGGACCGATATTTCAAGGCGAAAAAGCGAGCATCTTCGCATCGTCGCTGAAAAGGACGTTGAACACCGGGAACCATCGGGTCTTGAGGATGTGCGCCTGTTGCACCAGGCGCTGCCCGAGCTCGATTTCGATGAACTCGATACGTCCACCGAGTTCTTCGGCAAACGGCTGAATTCGCCGTTGATGATCACCAGCATGACCGGTGGCGCGGATTTCGCTGAGGAGTTGAACCACGGTCTCGCGGCGATTGCGGCACGGCGCGGAATTGCGTTCGCGGTCGGCAGCCAGCGGGTGATGATCGGTCATCCGGAGGTCACCCCTCATTTTTCCGTTCGTGCGAAAATCCCGGTCGGGGTTCTGCTCGGGAACATTGGGGCGGTCCAACTGGTGGAACACCCGATTGATGTAATCGCCGGGCTTGTGGAAACCATCGAAGCCGATGGCATCTGCGTCCATCTCAATGCCGGTCAGGAGCTGGTTCAACTGGATGGCAACCGCAAGTTCCGCGGCCTGCTCGATGGAATCGCCCGTTTGCTCGATGCGCTCGAGGGAAAGGTACTCGTCAAGGAAACAGGGGCCGGATTGTCGCCGCAGACGCTCGAACGCCTCGAGGCCATCGGGGTTCCTTATATTGATGTCGCAGGCGCCGGCGGCACTTCATGGACCCGTGTCGAGAGTCACCGCGAGTCGAACGATTTTCTCGCCGGTTCCGGCGATGTCTTCGGCGATTGGGGCATTCCGACTGCGGTCAGCGTTTTCGCCGCGAGGCGGATATTGGGCGAGAGGGTCCAGATAGTCGCCTCCGGCGGGTTGATCAATGGGCTCGATGCGGCGCGCGCGATAGCTCTCGGGGCCGATGTCGCCGGCTATGCGCGACTCGTCCTCCTCGCCTTCCTCGACAAGGGGGCGGAGGGTGTCGAACGTTATCTCGATTCGCTCGAGCATGAATTGAAAATGACCATGCTGATGACCGGTGCCACCAATGTCTCTCAATTACACGATGTGCCGCGTGTATATTTGGGAAGATTGCACCAGTGGCTGGTGTCGCTGGGTTGGTTATAGGGAGAGACGCATTGAACCAACGGAAGCTTAAGACGGACAGGAAATCCGAATCGACCCGCATCGAGCCGAAAACCTCGCGTATTCCAGGGTTCTACCGGCTGCCGGTTGAACACAGGCTGGCCTATCTCGCTCGCCAGTTCGGCCTGTCCGACAGAGAGCTGGCACAGCTCCGCGACGGCAACGCTCTGCGCATCCGGGATGCGGTGAACATGGTCGAGAACGCCATCGGCGTTCACGGCATGCCGCTTGGCCTCGGTCTCAATTTCCTCATCGATGGTAAGGAGTACCTCGTTCCGATGGCCATCGAGGAGGCTTCGATCATCGCCGCGGTTTCCAAGGCAGCGCTGATGATCCGTTCCGGCGGCGGTTTTCGCACCGAAGTTGATCCACCGGTAATGATCGGCCAGGTGCAGGTGCTCGATCTCGAGGATCCCTCGTCGGCGGCCCAAGTGCTGCATGAGAGAAAGGCGGATGTGATCGAACAGGCGAACCTCGCCGGTCCGAGGATGGTCGCGCGGGGCGGAGGGGTCTTCGACATCGAGACGCGGGTTCTTGACGGGGGCGGGGATGTCGGGCTGATGCTCGTGCTCCACATCCTGATGGATGTCCGCGAGGCGATGGGCGCCAACGCGGTCAACTCCGCCTGCGAATCGGTCGGACCACTGGTCGAGGAGATCACCGGCGGTCGTGTCAACCTTCGGATTCTCTCGAACCTCGCCGACCGTCGCCTCGCGCGTGCAGAGTTCGTTCTACCCTTCGACAGGCTCGCCACGGAGGGCCTCAGCGGGGAGCAGGTGGCTCGGCGCATGATCGAGGCCGGGAGTCTCGCAAAGGTCGATCCTTACCGGGCGACGACTCATAACAAGGGGATATTTAACGGCATCGGGGCGGCGGCACTCGCGCTCGGCCAGGATTGGCGGGCGATCGAGGCTGGCGGTCATGCCTATGCGGCTCACGGCGGACAATATCGCAGTCTTACCGATTATTCGATAGTAAACAAAGGTTTGCGCGGGACAATCGAATTGCCCTTGCAGGTCGGTTGGGTCGGCGGTGCGGTCAACTCCCATCCCGGCGTGCGCATTCTGCGTGAGATCAGCGGTATCAAGAACGCCGCCGAACTCGCCGGGCTGCTGGCTGCGGTCGGGCTCGCGCAGAACTTCGCCGCCTGTCTCGCCTTGAGCACGGTTGGTATTCAAAAAGGGCACATGTCGCTTCATGCCCGTTCCGTCGCGCTCAGCGTCGGCGTCCCCGCCGAGCATGTCGAGGAAGTCGCCCAGGAGATGATCGGCCGCGGAGAGGTCAGGGTTGCGGTCGCGGAGGAGATCTATCGTTCAATGCAGCACCATCTGGAAGAAATGCCCTTCGGAGACGGTCTGCCGCTACAGGCTTTCTCGCCCGGCAAGGTAATCCTCTTCGGCGAACATGCCACTGTTTACAACTATCCGGGAATCGTCTCGGCGACCGACATCGGGCTCAATGTTCGGATTAAGCATGATGAGCACGGGCCCCGTTTTCTCAACCCGAAGTTCAAACAGGTATTTCCTGCACCGAAATCCGACCAGGACATCCGCCTGTTCTCCCGCGCGGTCGATCTGGCGCTCGAGATGTACGGCCTTCAGTCCGAGCCGATAGCCGTCCAGATAGATTCGGAACTCGTTCCGGGCATGGGCCTGGGTTCCTCGGCTGCTTTTTCGGCGGCGTTGTGTTCGGCCTTGAAGAGTTACAAGCATCAGGATCAGCCGAGAAGGGCGACTACCGAGTTCTTCAATGATGTCCAGCGGCTTGAGGCGATTTTCCACGGTCACCCGAGCGGGATGGATGCCGCGACCGTGCTCTCGGACGGGGTCATCTGGTTCCGCAAGGGCCCGCCGCGTGAGATTCTGCCGATCAAACTGAACGAGCCGATGGCTGGGCTGATCTGCCTCGTCGAACCCGGCGGCCGGACTATCGAGATGGTCGCCCATGTCCGCCGAAGCCGCGATCTCAACCCGAAGCGGGTCGACAATATCCTCGAGGAAATCGGCAACCTCACCACCGACGCCGGAATCGCGCTTGGCACGGGCGACGCCGAGGAGGTTGGCAGGCTGATGTTCCGGAACCACGAACTGCTCGCCCGTCTCGGAGTATCGACGCCGGCGCTCGATCTCGCCGTAGAGCAGCTGCTCGAAGCGGGCGTGCTCGGTGCGAAATTGACCGGCAGTGGTGGCGGAGGAGCGGTAATCGCCTTGATTCGTACGGAGGATCAGGATACCCTGCTCGACCGGATTTCCGGCGGATTTGCTTCGGTCTTCCCCTTCGTGGTGAGGAGTTCGGCGTGACCCGGAGGGTGACTGCCTGTGCCCATGCCAACATTGCGCTCGTCAAGTACTGGGGGAAGCGACCGGGTGCGAAAAATGTACCGGCGACACCCTCGATATCGCTTACACTCGAAGCCCTGACCACGGAAACCACCCTTCAGAGGTTACCCCGGGGTCCGGAAATCGTGAGGTTGAATGGATGCCGGGCGGATAAGGAATTCGCCGGGCGCGTGGTTGGCTTTCTCCGCATGTGGCGGCGCAAAAGGCTCGTACGCGGAATGTTTTCCGTAACCACCGTCAACCGCTTTCCCACTCGCGCCGGACTCGCCTCCAGCGCCTCCGGTTTCGCCGCCTTGACGATGGCGCTCTCCGCGCTGTCCTCCACGAATATTGCGATCACGAACCTGACCCGCCTTGCGAGACTCGGCAGCGGTTCGGCGGCCAGGTCGATGCATGGCGGACTCGCGGCTTTGCCTGCTTCGCTCAATCCAGCCGCGCGTTTGCTGCTCCCGGCCAAATCCGTTCCCTGGGGGATGGTCATCTGTGAAGTCGAGGCCGGACCCAAGCAGGTCGGCTCGAGCGAGGGAATGAATCTCAGCCGGAGCTCTTCGCCGTATTACCGTTCATGGGTCTCACATGCCGCCCGCGATTACCGCGAGATGCTCTCGGCTATCCGTCGCCTCGATCTCGAGGCGGTCGGCGAGATCGCCGAGGCGAATGCACTCGCGATGCATTCCTGTATGATCGCCACGCGCCCCGCTTTGATCTATTGGAGCCCCGCGACCGTCGAGCTGCTGCACGAGGTCAAATCCTGGCGGAAAAAGGGTTGGCAGGTCTATGCAACGATTGATGCCGGACCACATGTTGCCCTGTTGGCCCGGCGGCGTAACCTGCGAATGATCGCCGGGAAAGCAAAAAAACTCCCCGGTGTAAAATCGGTCTTAACCAGCCTCCCTGGTGAAGGAGCCAGGTTGGTTGCGCTCTCATGACGGAAGTCGTGATCCCCGGCAAGGTCATGCTCAGCGGCGAGTACGCCGTGCTTCACGGTGCGGCCGCGGTGCTGGTACCGGTTCCGTGCGAGCTGATCATCAGGGAAATTGACTCCCCTCCCGTCCAACCGTATCCCAGGACCGTCGAAACGGCGCTGACCCAGCCCGTGGCAATCCTTAATGAATATGAGCGCGAGCATGGTCTGCCCCATCTCGAAATTGATAGCTCGGCGTTCCGGGCGCCGGACTCCGGCGGGACCCTCCGCAAGCTCGGCCTCGGTTCATCGGCGGCCGAAGCGGTAGGGGTGATCGCTCTGCGTCACCTGCGCGCCGGGGTCGATTGGCGGAAACGGTGTTCGGAGATTGCGTTTCATGCGGAGGCGGCGCACCATACCGCCCAGGGAGGTCTCGGCAGCGGTGCGGATGTCGCCGTTTGCGCCTATGGCCGGCCGATTCTCTTCAGAAGGCACGAGGGCGGGTTCACGGTTAAAGAAATCGACCTGCCAGATGCTGCCGCCCGCTCGAAGCTTACCCTCGCCTGGACGGGTGTTCCCGCTGACACGCGCTCGATGGTGGAAGCGTTCGAGCGGTGGGTTGACGGCGGAGAACGGGCCAGGTCGATGGTCAGGGCTCTGTGCGAGGCCGGCGACAACCTGGCAAAGGCCTGGTTCGGTGAACCGGAGGAGGAGTTTTTCCCGCTTTTCGATGCATTTGTTGAACGGCTTGCAAGCTGCACCGGGGCCGCCGGAATCGACTACCGTCTCGATCTCCACCGGGAGATCGAGGAATGGGCGCGTTCTTACGGCGGGCGCGCGAAGCCGACCGGTGCGGGTGGAGGCGATATGATCCTGCTCGTTGGCGATTTGCCTTTCGACAAGCTGGATATGAGGTTGTTCCCCCTTTGAGCCCGGTGATCTCTTGCGACCGGCATTCATCCGGTGTACCTTCTCTCTGGAAAAAATCAGGGGAGAGTCTTTCATGCGCTCACTTATCGCCTTGACGGTTCTAACCGCTTTAATATTGACCGGTTGTGGGAAAAAAGAACAGACAAGCGGAGATGTTCAGGTGCCGCAGCAACCGGCGAGGTCGGTGTCCGGGATGCCGGACATCGACAGGCTCGACCTGGTGGTCACCGAATCAGGACTACAGTACTTTGATCTGGCCCAGGGAACCGGCTCTACACCCGACAAGGGGCAAACGGCGGTGGTTCATTACACGGGCTGGCTCACCGACGGCAACAAGTTCGACAGCTCGATCGATCGTGGTCAGCCGTTCAGCTTTCCGGTAGGCGAACGCCGTGTCATCAGGGGATGGGATGAAGGGGTCTCCCAGATGAAGGTCGGCGGGAAACGTATCCTGGTGATTCCGCCCGAGTTGGGATATGGCGATCGCGGGGCCGGCAGCGTGATTCCACCAGGCGCAACGCTGGTCTTCGAGGTGGAGCTTCTTGAAATCCGGGGTTGAATTCCCGCTGAATCCCTTTAGCGCCTGGTTGTTCTGCATCTGCAGCCGGTGGGTCGTTGCCCCCGGCGTTTTTTTTATCGGCGATCAACAGGGCCCGATCTATTCACGCACGGAGGGGAGGCCCGCCCGTATAGGGTATGCAGTTGTAAATCAGAAACGTAGGCCGGGGTCTCCGAACCCGGCAAAAAGCTGATCATGCGAACATATTTCCGGGCATTGTTATAATCGGAAATCAGTGGAGTCGGTCAGTCCGGCTGTTCTCCTTCGGCCAGCGTCGTATCGATGTGTTCGAGTATCTTGAGGGCGACATCGCTGGTCCCCTCGAGTGCGAGACAGGCGTTTCTAATCGCCGCCATCAGGTCGTGGAGGTTGAAGGGCTTGGGCAGAAATCCATTCGGCGGCGACTTGCTGTGCTGGAGCAGTTGGTTGTAGTGATGGAAGCCGGTGATCAGGATGATCACGGTATCGACTTCGAGGCTTCTGATCTCCTCGAGCATCAGGAGCCCGTTCATGTGGGGCATATAGATGTCGCTGATAACCAGTTCGGGTTCGGCTTCCCTGAATTTATCCACGCCTTCGACGCCGTCTTTTGCCAACAACGTGTTGAAGCCGAAGGCTTGCATCGCGGCGCTGAGCATGTAAAGCAGATCAGAGTCGTCGTCGACAATCAGAACATTTGGTTTGGAATCGGCCATGACAGTGCGCAAATGGATAGTTGTATTTTGAAATATAGGCGCAAAATGCACTAAATGGTGCCTGTGTCCGCAAGAAAGTCGAATAAGCGAAAGCGCTGCAAGGAAACGTCCACGGTTTTCACGTTTCAATGTATGTGATTTCTTTTTACCTGTTACTAATATCGGAAGGAAAATCAAGTATTAAAGTGAAAGGCTACGCGGATGCTGTCAACGGACGGACATGTGGCCCGGCGAGCGTGCCTCACCGGGTTTATCTACGGAATCGGTCAAAACCGTCGAGATGCCGTTTTGCTCAACGACCGGACATTCCGTGTTTGCCGTCGCATGCCGCTTGCGCCGTGTGAATTTAACGTGTAGCTTTTCTCAACAATTCAATGACTTGGAGCGCGAGTGTGCGGCATCGCCGGTTTGGTCGCACTTGACCCACGGCTTGCTATCGATCACGATCTTCTTGACCGGATGACCGACTGTCTTGCGCATCGCGGCCCGGATGGACGCGGGGTCTGGCATGGTGAGGGAGCAGGGCTCGGTCACAGGCGCCTGGCGATCATCGACCCCGAGGGCGGACAGCAGCCCTGGGTCCATGAGGACGGTGCGGCGGTGCTCGTGTACAATGGCGAGCTTTATAATCATCTCGACCTCCGTCGCGAGCTTGAATCCGAAGGGGTGAAATTCCGCTCGAACTGCGACACGGAGGTCGTTCTCCATGCAATCCTTTCCTGGGGGCTCGACACTGCGCTTGATCGGTTTCGCGGGATGTTCGCCTTTGCCCTCTGGGAAAGAGAGCCGCGTCGGCTGACCCTCGCCCGTGATCCGCTGGGGGTAAAGCCGCTCTACTGGGCGATGCGCGGCGGTCTGCTGCGTTTCGGCAGCGAGATCAAGGCGATCTTGCAGGACCACTCGTTTCCTCGTTCGGTTGACGCGGCCGCCTTGACGAATTATCTCGCCCATTACCGTTTATCCTTCCGCGGGCGCACGCTGTTCAGGAATGTCTTCATGGTTCCGGCGGGTTCGCTGGTTGTCTGGGAAGGCAAGCGCAGGAGCGAGCGCCGGTTCTGGCGCATGCCGCGAATACCGGAAGCCGAGAAAATCGATCCCGGCGAGGACGCGGTCGCCGAGGGCCTTCGCGAGCGCTTGATGCAAGCCGTGAAGCTGCGGCTGATGTCCGATGTTCCGCTCGGCGCCTATCTCTCCGGGGGCATCGACAGCTCGGTGATCGTTCTGCTGATGAAGAGCCTCGGTCACAAGCGTCTCAAGACCTTCTCGATCGGCTTCGAGGAGGAGAACCTGAATGAATTCGCTTACTCCCGGCTGATGGCCAAGGCGCTCGGAGTCGGGCACCGTGTAGTGACTCAGACCGAGTCCGGCTATTTCAAGGAGTTCGATTCACTGATCGGGATCAAGGATGCTCCGCTCTCGGTCCCGAACGAGGTGCCGCTGCGATTTCTCTCGCGGGTGCTGAAGAAGAGCATTACCGTCGTGCTTTCGGGCGAAGGGGCCGATGAATTGATGGGCGGTTACACGAACCTGGTCCTCAGCCCTCATGACCTGTTGATTGCCCGGGCTCTCGAGGAGGGAAAAGATTTCGACTCCGTCGAGCGCGCCCGTATCGAAGCTTCGCTCAAGGGGCTTTACGGCGAGACCGGCCTGCGCTCCCAGAAGCAGCAGTTCCTGCACCTCTACCAGTGGATACCGCGTGATGAGCGCGACAGGATTCTCGGGCCGGCTTTGCGCGAGAGCGGCGCCGAAGGCGAGATCGCCGATTTCTGGGAGGAGGTCTGGGCGGAACTCGATGGCTCGGGGCTTGATCCCTGCGAAAAGGTACTTTGCATCCTTGAGGAGATACACCTCTCGGCGTTGCTCCTGCGTCTCGATGCGACGACGATGGCCGAGGGGGTTGAGGGCAGGGTTCCGTATACGGATCGTGATCTGATCGAATGGGTCGTTTCGCTGCCGGTAAAGTACAAGGTCCGCTGGCGCGATGATCAGGCTGAGAACCAGGTGCGGAAGCTGACCTCCATCGAGGCGGCGAACCGCTGTGAGATTACCAAGTACATGTTGAGGCTCGCCTTCGCCGGTTCGATCCCCGACGAGATTCTGGTGCGTCCGAAACAGGCGTTCCCAGTGCCGCTCGACACCTGGTTTTACGGACGGTGGCATGAATGGGCGCGTGAGCGGATTCTGACCCCGCGCATGAGCCGGTTTTTCGACCTTGGCGAGATGGAGGCGCTTCTCGCCAGGACGCGCGGAAAGTCGGAGGGGATGAAAATCTGGATGCTTGCGAATATCGGCATCTGGCTCGACAAATACTTTCCTGCAGGTCGTTGACTCGTAAAGCGACCTGCTCGCGGTGACGGAACTGAAGGAGCGGGTGAGTTGGCTTGACTGCAAACGCAGACGGGTCTAATTTCCATTATTGATCGCAGGGTCGATTCAAGGTTGGTTCGATTGGGAAGGAGGAGGCGGACAGTATGGCCCGGGAACAATGCCCTTTGTGCGGCGCCAGTGATATTGAAGAGTTGATAGTACTGGACGATTACCCCTATGCAGGCAACGGTGCGGTACGGCGGGATGTTGCCGGGGAGGTTCCGCTGGGAACCCTGACAATCGGAGTTTGCCGGATATGCAGCATGCTGTTTCAGCTCGAGCCCGTGGCACTGGAGGATCTCGATGGCATGCTGTTGCGTCAACCGAACCCGCTTCCGACGAAGGAAACAGGCATGGAGGTGACTGAAACCAACCGTTTTCTTGAAAGCCTCAAACGGTATGGGCCAACGAAGGGCGATCTGCTTCATGTCGGTTGCGGCCAGGGTTGTCTGATGGAGATGTTATCCGAGCGAGGCTTCGCGGTCAAGGGGGTTGACGCCCATCCGGAAAATGTCAGGAAAGCCGCCAAGAAGGAATTCGATGTTTTGGAGGGCCGCTTCGAGGAGGGCATGTACGAGGATGAGAGTTTCGATGTCATCGTTGCCCGATCCGTTCTTGAGCATGTAGTCGAACCGTCGATTCTGCTCTCTTCGCTGGTGAACCTTCTCAGGCCCGGCGGAATACTCGCGCTCGAGGTCCCCGATACCAGGCATATTTTTCACCGCAGCGCCTTCGGGGGGTTCTCCTTCCACCATCTGACCTGCTGGACCGTGCCGACTCTGCGCTACGCGATAACACTTCAGGGACTCGATCCTATCGGCGGCTATGAAGAGTCCTACGTTGCCGGTTTCGCTCGCAAACCCGCCAAGGGCGAATCAGAGCATGAACCGTTGCCGCCGTCCGATGAGGAGGTCGAGGAGACGATTGAGGACGCCAATGTGTTTCTCGACCGCAAGGAGAGTCTCGCCGAAAAGCTTCCGAAGCTGATAGGTGATCAGTTCGATGCCGGCGTGGTGATACTCGGTGCCGGCACACCGACTGTCGACATGCTCTACTACACGGGCCTTGGCGACGAGATCAAGAGCGTCGTCACCAGCGACAAGGCACGGCAGGGGTCGATGCTTGCGAACTCGAGCTTCGTGATCGAGCCGATGGACAGGATTCGGCAGGGGGGATTCGACGCCGTGCTCGTTTCATCCGAACGGCGTCAGGATGACCTGCTCGACCGTCTTGAGTTCTTTATCGACGAGGGCGGGCGGGTGCTCCGCTTCAGCCCGGACATAGAGGTGGTCTGAAGCTGTCCCTCGAACATTGCGATTGTAATAACTACCCCGCGCCAACCCTTGGGTGCGGGGCTTTTTTATAATGAAGCCATCGGCGGGTGGCCCTGCCGTCAGGGGGGCTCTTCCTTGATTCATAAGTGCAATCTTCCTATATTTTAAAGTGTAGAAATGCCGGGGGGACCACATCCCTCCGTTAGCCACTTCGCCTGCAACTCATCTGAATTTGAAGGAAATACCTGTTACGATGAATCAGAAGATGCGCGATTGGGTTCGGGAGCACTCGCCGAAGGACGGTGTAGCAGTCTCCAGTCCCATCATGGGTATCGGTGAGGCGGCTCGCCTGACGGGGCTGTCCGTTTCCTGCCTGCGTAAGTATGAAGCGGCTGGTTTGATTATTTATCATCGCAAGCCGAAGGGGCATCGAAGGCTTTCCGGGGAAGACCTCGCCAGGATCGAGCTTATTCAACATTTGATCAAGGTCAGGGGGCTCAATCTCGAGGGAATTCGGCGGCTTTGGGCATTGTTCCCCTGTTGGGAGTTGAAAAGCTGCCCACCCGAATCGCGTGAAGATTGTCCGGTTCTTGAAGGCGCAAACAGTCCCTGCTGGGTGGTTCTCAGCCGGAGAAACGGATGTGAGGGCGATCTCTGCCGGACCTGCGAAATCTATCGGCTAGCTGCGGCCTGCACCGAGGATCTCAAGCAATTGGTACTCGACCTGTTGATCAGTCAGAAGTGAATTTCCGCGGCGTTGTGGTGTGCCGCCGGGGAAGGCGGCTTGACTTCGCACTGTTGAGCCGTCAAAAAGAGGGCGCCTGATGCCTTTTCAGATCAGGTTGGAATGTGATATGTTTCGTCGGTTCTTTAGTCCCGCAGTGGCGGGATGGAGACCTGCCGGAACTTGATAAAGGGGGGTCTGCTGAATCTGAAGTGGCACATAAACAATTCTCAATTGAAAGGGCGCAGGGATGACGCTTCTTCATTTATTGGTGTACGGTTCGCTGCTCGTATTCCTTGTGTTCACGACCGCGAGGGGCGTCCGAATAGCGAGGATGCCCATGCATCTCCGCTGGGAGCTGTATCCGGTCCCTCATGAGAAGGGCCGTGCCAAGTATGGCGGCTCTCGGTTGGAGGAGTTCGAGTGGTGGACGAAGAAGCAGGGGAAGGACAGTCTGGCGAAGTTATGGTTCATGATTCCCGAGATCCTTCTACTCAAGGGCGTATGGGAGCATAACCGTCCGCTGTGGTTCGGTTCCTGGACGTTGCATTTCGGCCTTTACCTGTTGATCGGCAACATGGCCCTGTTGCTGCTCGCCGGTGCGCTCGCGCTGGGGGGTGTGACCGCCGACGCGGCGCTGTACGCCCTGCTGTTGCAGGTTATCAGGTACGTTGCCCTTATCGGGGCGGCACTCGGGACGGTCGGCGCGCTGGTGATGCTCTACAGGCGCCTTTTCGATCCGAAGTTGCGGATGTACAACCTGCCCAGTCATTTCTTCAACCTCATCCATCTCGGGACCATATACGTCGCCGGGTTGATCTGGTTCCTCACAGACGCTGAGTTTGTTGCAAAGCTGGTGTCGCTTTATTCCGGGTTGATCTCGGCATCCGGCTCGATCGCTTTGCCGACTGCGGCCTATGTTCATGTCGCCGTTATTCTTCTGTTCTTCGTTTATCTGCCTTTCACCCACATGACCCATTTCTTCACCAAGTGGTTTACCTGGCACACTGTGCGTTGGGAGGATGAGCCCAATCGTCCCGGCGGCAGGTTGGAGAAGAAGATAGCCGGGCTCGTTTCACAGCCGGTAACCTGGGCGGCGCCGCATGTCATGGCCGATGGAAAGCATACCTGGCTGGATCTTGTCAGCATGACCGGAACAGAGACTGAGAAGGGGAATGATTGATGACTTGCAGCTGCAATACAGGCCGATTGGAGCCCTCGAAGATAGCCGACATCAGCATCGCGACAGAGCAGCTCTGTCATGTTTGTGCGGAGGATATGGTCCCGCTTCCGCCTCCCTATGACAATGGCGAGGAGCTGCCCGGATTCAAGCCGTTAAGCGACGAAGTACGCGGGAAATACGAGGCGACACTCGATGACACCATTGCGGTCGGAATACCAAAAGCCGCCACCGGGGAGGAAAAGCGGGAAGTCGTCGGCAAGTTCCTCTCCGGCCTGAAGAAGCTCTTCACCAGGGAGAACAACTGGACGTTTCTCGAGCCCCTGACCCTGTCGATGGAGCATTGCGCCCGCTGCCAGACCTGCGTGGATGATTGTCCGGTCTACCTGATGAGCGGCAAGAACGAAGTCTACCGCCCGACCTACCGTTCGGAGATCCTTCGCCGCCTCTATTTCAAGTATGGCAAACCGGGCGGCAACGGATTCAAGAGGTTTCAGCAGGGCGGTATCGATCTTACCTATGACCTGGTTGTGCGGCTTTTTGAACTCAGCTACCGTTGCACGCTCTGCCGCCGTTGCGCCCAGAGCTGTCCGATCGGTGTCGATAACGGCCTGATATCACACGAGTTACGTAAGCTCTTCAGCCAGGAGCTCGGCTGGTCCCCGAAGGAGTTGCATGAGAAGGGCACCGTTCTGCAGATGGAGATCGGATCGAGTACCGGGATGATGCCGATTGTCGTCAAGGACAACATCGAGTTCATCGACGAAGATATGGAGGAGCGGATCGGCCTCGACGCCACCAGCCCGTGGGACGTACAGGGCGCGGAGATACTGCTTGTCGAGAACGCCGGGGAGTTCCTCGCCTGGCCGGAGAATCACGGTTCGATTGCGATCCTGCTCAACGCCGCTGGGATTTCCTGGACGATGTCCAGCGATCTCGTCGGCTATGACGGCGTTAATTACGGCCTCTTTTACGATGATGTCCAGCTCGCTCGTGTCGCCACTCGTCATTTCGAGATCGCGAGAAAGCTCGGCGTGAAAAAAATCGTCATGGGTGAGTGCGGCCATGAGACCAAGGTGATGGGCGTGGTTTCGGACCGCGTGGGGATCGACCTGCCCCCCCGCGAGAGTGTCATCACCCTGATGCGTGAGATCGTTTTCAGCGGCAAGGTCAAGTTCGATCCCTCGAAGAACGATTTCCCGGTGACCCTGCATGATCCCTGCAACATCGTCCGCAACCTCGGCATCGTCGAGCCGCAGCGCGAAATACTGCGTTACCTCGCGCCCCGCTTCCGCGAGATGGAGCCGCACGGCGTCCGTAATTACTGTTGCGGCGGGGGCAGCGGGTTCGCCATTATGTCGCCTTTCAACTTCAACGAATGGCGCAACCAGGTGAGCAGCCGGATGAAGTTCAAACAGATCCTGGAGGTCTTCGCTGATGAGGAGATGAGCCCGGACAAGCCGAGGTATGTCTGTGCGCCCTGCTCCAACTGCAAGGGGGCGATCCGTGACCTCTTCGAGTATTATGGCGCGAAGGATAAGTCCGGTTTCTACTATGGCGGCCTTGCCGAGCTGGTCGTCAATGCGATGGTCGATGCGAAAGAGCCGGTTATTGACTGGGAGATGATGTAGTCGGCGGTAATGAAACGCCAATTCATGCGGGGATAGGCGATGAGTGATGAGAAAAAGACGATTTTGGTGGTCGATGATGAGGCCGATGTTGTCACCTACATGACCACTTTGTTTGAGGATCACGGCTATTCGGTGGTCGCCTGTGGAACCGGGGGAGAGGCTGTTGATCTCGCCCAAAGGAAAAAGCCGGATCTGGTGACCCTCGACATCATGATGCCGGAGGAGTCCGGCATAAAGGCCTACAAGGAGCTGCGCAAGGGGAAGGATACCAGGCATATCCCGATCATCATCGTCACCGGGATCGACAATCCGGACCTTGAGAAATTCATGTCAACGCGCCGTATCGCGCCTCCACCCGACGCATATTATGAAAAACCCATTGATCGGGACAAGCTGCTGGCGAAGGTGCGCGAGCTTGTCGGGGGGTAGCGGCAAAGTAGGTCGTGACGTACACACCGGCCCGGGTCTGTCTGATCCGGGCTTGTTCCTGCCGTTGCGGCGCGGCGGCTTCCGGCCGCCCGTGGTGTATCTCCTCTGCCTGCGTCGTGCCGCTCCGGGAATGGCTTTTTATCCCCGACGGTCATACATTTCCGCATTGTATATCCGGGCGCGTTTTCATTGGGATCGGCATGGAGAAGAGTTCGCTGTACACCATTTATCCCGGCAACCCGCTTTATCGCCGGGCGGCGAAACGTGAAGCGGCCACCTGGGGGCGTCCGCATTTCGAGTCGACGGTTCCCCGTTATCCGATCAATCACCCCCTGGTTGCGGGTCATCTTGGACGGGCGATCCTCGGCCGTAGTGATACGGTCGACTGGCTCGACTGGTTCGTGGGGGAGTATGGCCCGTTCGAATCCGCGCTCAGTCTCGGATGCGGGATGGGGCATGTCGAGCGCAGGATGCTGGACTCCGGGCTGTTCAAACGGCTTGAAGCCGTCGATATCAGCCCGTCGGCGATTGACGCCTTCAGGGAGCAGGTCGTTCGTCTTGGTCTCGACGTGGAGGTCGAGGGTCGGGTCGGCGACCTCAACTTTATCGAGCTCCCCGAAGATAAATATGATTTCGTGCTCGCCATTTCCTCCCTGCACCACCTGATAAACCTTGAGCACCTCTTCGAACAGGTACGTCGTGCGCTGAAGCCTGGCGGTCTGTTCCTCACCTATGACTTCTGCGGTCCCAGCGCTTGGCAGTGGCCGGACACGACCCTGGACGAGGTCAACCGTATCGTCGATGAAGCAAGGAATCGATTCCCCGGACTCGTCTTCTACCGCGTGAGACGGCCGAACCCGGTGGTCGTCAGGCGTCACAGCCCGTTCGAGTCGGTGCGCTCCAGCGAGCTCCCCGCACTGCTTGGCAGCGGGTTCGAGCCAGTCAGGGAGGTGCTCACCGGAAGGCTTCTTTTCGTGTTGCTGCATTACGGTGTCGAGATGGATGACTGGGAAGACCCCCTGTTGAAGGAGTGGTTACGGGAGGTGATCGCCCGCGAGGAGCGGCTGGACGATGAGTCGGGCATGCCTCCTTGTCTGCTCTGGGGCCTGTACCGGCCCGGGGAAAAGCCGTTTCCATCGCCAGTGCCCTGGGACGAGCAGGAGATCAGGCGCAGGATCGGGATCGGTTTCTGGAACCCTCGCGGCTGGGCGCTCGACCTGGTCGGTCTTCTCCCCGGAAGAGGGCGGTTGATCGACATCGGGATGAAGCTCAAGCGCCGTTTCGGTTGGTATTAAAAGGGCTTCTGAACTTATTATAAATTATAAAAGTACGTAGGCCGGGGTCTCCGGTGGGTGGCCCGACGCTTCAGCGCCGGGTTTAATCATGTTCGCTCATGAACGCCGCGTATGGACTTTCCGCGTCGTCCTCGAGAGCGATCTGGCCCAGTTTTTTCGCGGCTCGAATCAGGGCCTTGGTCTCTTCCTCCTGCGGTGCATTGATCAGCTCTTCGGTCTTGGCGAATTCGAGCTGTCGGCGTTGCCCGAGTATGACAATCCGGTCGCACAGCGGCGCGAGCAGGCCGAAGTTGTGCGAGACGATCACCGCCGAGAGCGGCGGCTTTTGTTCACGTTTCTCGCGCAGGATTTTTATCATCTCGAGTTGGATGATCGGGTCGAGGTTGACGAACGGTTCGTCGGCGATCAGCAGTTCGGTCGGGCCGAGTATCGAGCGGATGAAGGCGATGCGCTGACGTTGGCCGCCGCTCAGTTCGTTCGGGAGCCGTTCCAGCAGATCGGGATCGAGGCCGAGACGCTCGAACAGTCCTTCGACCTCGGGTTTCGTTTCGGTCCATGCGAGGCCGCGTCCCTCCGAGCACTCCCGGAGGTTGTCGATGATTTTCTGGTTCGGGTCGAATGATCCCGCGGCGTCCTGCATCAGGTACTGTACCTTCGCTGCGATCCGCCGCTGTTTACCGATCGGCATGTCGAGGAAATAGACTTCGCCGTCGAAGTCGTGCTGTACGCGTCCGAGACACCTCCCGATGGTCGATTTCCCCGCGCCGCTGTTTCCGGCCAGCCCGATGAATTCACCGTGGCGGAGGTTGAAGTTGACGTTCTCGATCACCGGCTTGCCACGCCGGTAGATTATTCCCTTTATCGGGTAGCGGTAGCCGAAGTCGGTTACCTTGAGCAGGGTCTTGCGTTTTGCGCTGTCCAGCGGCGCGCTCAGGGAGCCCTTGCGGTAGGATTCATATATCTTGAATTGCGTATCGAGCCATTTGCGGCCGTAGTCGAAACCGGGGTCGGTGAGGAACACTTTCAGATCCATGAAGTGCCCGGTGAACTCGTCGTCGAGGAAGATTACCTTCGTGCATCCGGCCGAGATGGCGATGTTGATATCGTGGGTGATCATGAACAGTCCCTTGAGTGCTCCGCGGTCGAGCCTGTCGCGCAGCAGCTTGATCATCTCGAAGGTGATTTCGGCGTCGAGGGAGTTGGCCGGTTCATCGGCGAAGTAGAACCGCGCCGGGGGACCGAGGGAGATCGAGAGCGCAATCCGCTGCAACTGGCCGCCGCTCACCTCGTGAGGGTAGGCGCCCATCGTCTCGTCGCTGTGCGAGATGCGCAGCTCGGAACGGATATGCTCGATCCACCGATTGAGCTTATCTTCCGGCACATCGGGCATCACGATCTTGAAGGCTTTGTATATCTGGTTGTCCACCTTGAACATCGGGTGGACCATGCGCGCCGGTTCCTGGAACAGCGTGCGAAACACCCTTCCGCGCAGCTTCGCCCATCTAACCGGGTCCAGTTTGAGCAGGTCCACGCCGCAATAGCGGACCTCACCGTCAACCTTCCAGATATTGGGATCGAGGTAGCCGAGGATGGTATTCATCAGCGTGCTCTTTCCCGCGCCCGAGGCGCCGAGCACCGCGATGCGGTCGCCCTCCCTGAATTCGAAATTCACATCGCGCAGGACCACGTGGCCGCTTCGCCGGACAACGCAGGAGCGCAGCTTGGTCTGAATTGATTTCGTGTCGCTCGAAGCCATTTTCAATCCATGGGTTTTGTGTACTTCTGGGTAAATCCCTCGATCAGCAGGCCGCTGCCGAGCACGCAGATCAGTATTCCGATCGAGGGCGTCAGCACCGCCCAGTAGCCCTCCCCGAAAACGACCGATTGACGTCCGTGGGCGAGCAGTTTGCCCAGCGAGAGGATTCCGGTCTGCCCGTAGTCCCCGAACCCGATTTCGAGGATGTAATCGACCGCGCTGCTCATCAGGATGACGACCCCCACGAGCAGGGAGATCTGCAGCAGCACTTGTGGGAAGATGTTGTTAAACAAGATGTTGCGCCAGAGCACCTTGATCCCCGGCACGCCGGACCCGCGCAAGTTCTGGATGTAGGGGTTCCGTAACTCCTGGCGTGCAAGCCGTTCGATCACCCGCCCGAGGTAGGGCATCGAGATCAGTCCCATCATCAGCCCGACGAACAGCGCGCTCGATGTCGCCGACTGCTGGCCTTGGGTGATGAACCCGTACTGGCGATAGGCCGCGAGCGTGATCGCCAGGAAGAAGACGAACGGGAAGACCTCGAAGAACTGCATTACCAGGCCGGCGAACCAGGAGAGCAGGTGCCGTTCGGAGGCGGCGAGCAGCCCGCAGATAAGTCCGAGAAATACGGCGACGATGATGGCGGTGGCGGTCACCGTCCAGGTATTCGCGCCGCCGACCATCACCGAGAGGAAAACGTCGCGACCACGCGCGTCGGTACCTAGCGGTCCGTGTGTCGACGGGGTCTGGAAACGCTCGAAGCGATGCTCCGTGATACCCTGCTCCGCAGCGTCGTATCCGATCAGCACGAAGGTCGGGCTGAGAAACAGGGGAACCAGCAGCAGCAGTCCGACCATCGCGACCTTGCTGCGCTTGATCCGGACTTTCCAGACGAGGACACCGAGAACCAGTAGTCCGCTTAAAGCTGCGATCAGATAACTTTCGAGCACTGTTCTTCCCGATTGATATTAAATGAGGAACTGTTTCCCCGGGTTTATGATAAAATCGAGAACCTCGGTTATCGCCGAGATCACCTGGACAACCAGTACCGCGAGCACCAGGACCGAGAGCACGAGTGGCAGGTCCTGGTTGATCAGTCCGCCGAGCAGCGGCTCGCTCAGGCCCGGCAACTCGAAAACCATCTCGACCACGAGCACGTTGCCCATGATGAACGGGATTTTCGAGCCGATCAGTGGGAGCAGCGATGCAGTCATCGCTCGGAACGCGTGCCATGAGACCTTGCTCGGCGTGGGTAGTTTGCCGCCGGCCGCCAACCCGACGCCCAAGGCGTTGATCACATAAGGTTCATTGAATTCCTTCTCCATCAGCCGGTAGGACATCTGCGCGAAGTCCATCATGATCCCGCTGCCGAGGCAGAGCGAGAGCAGGACCATCGGCGTCATCGAGGTTCCGAAGGCGACTATCAGCAGCAGTATCCCGATTATGTAGGTGGGCACCGCGTTGATCACGTAGAGCGCGTAACGGAAGATGTTGAAGAGGTTATTCGCCGTTTCGTTGCCCGGCGGTTGTATTCGCCATGAGTGCCGGATCGCGGTATGCACGCCGAGCAGGGTGCCCAGTCCGCCGCTGACGATCACTGCGAAGAGGCTTAGCGAAAAGGTCAGCAGAAGGTTCGAGTAGAGGTACTTTCCGACCGAGTCGCCGAAATAGTAATCGGAGTAGCCGAGGTCGAAACGCATCAGGCCGCCCAGCCATTCGGCGTACCTCGACTGGATGCCCCTAGTCTTCTCCTCGACCGCCGTTCCGGCGTCGTGGTACGATGTCGGACGCTCCCTCTCGGGCAGAATGCCCAGCACCATGGCCGTCAGCCATGTCGATATGACGATCAGGAAAACCGTGCGGAGGACGGCTTTACCCATCAGCAGCAGAAGAGTCAGAATGCGCTTTTTCTGCAAGGATCGTCCTCTCGTGGTTTCCCCGTCTCTATACATTTCGCCGGGAGGTGGACTATTGGTGCGGGACGGCGATGACCGATAAACCCCGGCGAAACTCCATCCATCAATTCAGCGGAATCGAAGTACTATTCCTTGCTCCAGCTCGAAGCCGTCTTCAGCAGGGCGTCCTCGTCGGTGATCAGCACCTTCGACAGCTTGGTCGAGTAATAGACGCGTTGCGGAACCGTGTACAGATATACGTAAGGCTCCAATTCGCCGAGTATGCGGTTGAGCTCCACCGTCAACGGGAATTTCGTGTCCATGACGATGCTGTTGTTCCAGTCGGCGATGATCTTGTCGAGATCCGGGTCCTGGACACGGGTCACGTTTCTCGTTCCGTGCGAGTGATACAGTGAATAGTGGTCGTATTTCCGGCCGAATCCATCCTCGAGTACCAGCGCCATCTGGTATCTTCCCTCGGCGAGCTGTGTCTGGAACGCGGTTCCGATCTGTACCAGTTTGGTCTCGACGCCTACTTCGCTGAGCATTTCGGCGATTCTTTGCCCGGCGATACGTCCGGCGGAGCCCATTTGTTCAGGCACCGTCAACTCGACCACTTCGCCGTTGTATTCGCTCTTGGCGAGCTGCTCGATGGCATACTCGATATCATACTCCTGCGTCGGAGGGAGCGACCGGTAGAGCTGGTGGTCGTTATAGGGGAAGGCGTTGTCGAGTATGAAATCGCCTGCGTCTTCTCCGAAGATTTCAACGGCGATGACTTCACGGTTGATCGCGGCGGCGATTCCGTAGCGGAAGTGCTTGTCGGTGGTAATGCCCTCCTCCATGTTGAAAGCGATTCCGTAGAATGTCTTGGGCGTGTAATCGGCATGTGGGATATTCGCTTCGTCCAGCTCTGGGAAAGCCTCAGGGTCCACGTTGAAAATCACGTCGACACGTTTCTTGATCAGGTTCAGCGTTCGCAGGTTCGGGTCTCGCTGAAGGCGGAAACGGACCCTGCGTATCGATGCCTCTTCGTCGGGTATTTCGACATCGAGCTGGTTGCTTTTACGTTCGATGAACTGGAACCGCCCCGTGCCGATCGGGTTCGAGGCGAACGCGCGGCCGAGTTCCGTGCCCTTGAGGTTGACCGGCATCTCCTGTCCCATGTACTGCGAGGGCAGGATCTTGAAGGCGAGAAGCCACAGGGCGTCATCGGGTGCGACAGGGTGCTTGAAGTTAACCTTGATCGTGTAATCGTCGAGCATTTCCATGGTGACGATAATGTCGGTCAGTCTGCCGCGCAGCGGTGAGTCGTTCGCCTCTTCCTGGATCGCATCCCAGGTATACATCACATCCTTGGCGTTGAATGCCCGTCCGTCATGCCAGACGACGTCTTCGCGCAGGGTGACGAAATATTCGCCCCTCGACTCGAGGTTCTGTTCGATGTTCGCCGCCAGTTCCGTTTGAATCTCGTTCTGTTTTCTTCCGGATAGTCCGGCGAGGCCGCTGTAGATCAGGTCGTTGAGCATCTTCGCTTCGGAATTCTGCCGCATGATCGGGATCATGTTGTCGGGCAGTGCCTGCGAAGCGACGATCAGCGTGCGCTTCTGGCCGATTTTATCACATCCGGTGGTAAGCGAGATGAGAGCGATGAGCACCGCAAGCAACGTCACTGGCAGAGTGTAGGTCCATTTCCTAACTGGTTGAGAAGTCATTTTCCCCTCGCATATTCTTTTCAACCCGGCGCACCGTTGATTGGCCGGGTCGCTTGTCTGTTCCCTTCGGCCCAGGCTGACCCGGACGGCTTGTTCCTCGAGCACTGGCCGTCCGAAGCCTGTTCACTTTATTTATCGAGTTCGTGATAGAGCGTGCAGTCCAGTTTGAATGCCTTTGCACCCTCTACGTTTTTCAACACCGGATAAAATCGTCCCTTGACGAAATTTTCGCAGATGAAATAGTAGTCGCCGCCCTGGATCCAGGTCTTGGTCACTATGTCGTCGCTGGCTCTCTGTTTCAGGTGGTTGCGCGCGACGAGCACCTCGTAGCCTTTACCGATCTTGCAGTAGAGTTTTCGATACTTGCCCTCGTCGATCAGCGCGGAGCCGTACCAGCGGTCGGACTTGCCGCGTATCATCCGGCCCTCGCCGATAGCGGTGATCTTGTTCTCCTTGGAGTAGTCGATCACCGTTGGCGTCATCGGCTTGCCGTAGGTCTTGATATATGCGGCGATTGCCGCCTTGCGATCGGCTACTTCCTTCGCCGCTGCATAGCGGATTTCACGCTCCTTGATGTTTTCCTGCGCAAGCCTCTTGTAGCGCATCGCGAGACCGGCGTCGAGGGTGATGTCCGAGTTCTTTCTGCTCACGGCGACGGCCTGATCCATACGGACGATGGTCGTGTCGTATTCGCCGGCGTAGAGCGCGTCCGTGCCCTCCTTGATAAATCCGTTGAAGACCGCGCGTACCTCTTCCTCGATCTTCTTATGCACCGTGTATATCTTGTTGCGGATCTTCTTGTATCTTTCGGCGGAGGCGTGCTTAAGGGCCTGCTTCCAGCTCTTGATCGCCGCCCTGTCTTTTCCCTGGTTGCGCTGCTTGTCGCCCTTGGCCTCGAATTCCTTCATCAGCTTCAGCTCTTCTTCGGCGAACGCGATGATTTCCGAAACTTCGGGGTAGAACGGGTCTCTCGGTTCGAAGAGGCTCTCTATGGTCGGCTTCATGTTGATGATTGCGGTGTAGCCCTTGTTTTTCCTCAGGTCGCGCAACTTCTCGATTCCGAGCCGGACCAGGTCATCCTTCACGTCGGCCAGCGACTTTTTCAGCCTCCGGCTCAGGTGGGGGATCTCCTCCTTCATGTCGAGGGCCTTCTTGAAATGACCCATTGCCTTATCGCGTTTTCCTTCGCGCGAGGCGGTGAGTCCGAGGCGTATCTCCTCCTCGACCTTTTTCGCGATTTCGACGGATTTGATCCACTCCGCGTTCTTCTCCTCGCCGTCGGTCTTGAAATGTTCGATCGCCTCGTCGTAATTGCGCTTGTTGTAGGCGCTCTTGCCCTTCATGAATTCGTTCGCGCAGGAAGCCAGCAGGAAGAGCAGCGCGAGGCTGAAGAGGACGATCAGGGTACGATAACTTCTTGATTTAGATATCAACATGGTGACACCCCTGTATTGTAGCTGCTATCTTGCGTCGCTGACACACCGGAAACCGATGTCGTCGGTTTTCGCGGTGGGCATCATCCCAAACCGGTTAGAGCAGCGCAGGTCGGCGGGATTACTTTTCCAGCTGCCTCCGCGGATCGATTTGAGTTCCTCTCCGGGGGGCGGCGCCACGTATGGCTCCCCTGCGGTTTGCTTCTTCAGCAGGTCCCAATCGTACCAGTCGGCGCACCACTCCCAGACGTTCCCGGCCATGTCATGGACCCCGAAACCGCTCTTCCCGTCCTCGAAGCCGGCGACGGGAGCGGGGGTGTCCGAATTCTCGGAGTTTGCGCAGAGGTCTTCCCCGAATGCTTCTCCCCAGGGGAAGATGTTCCCGTCGGCGCCCTGCGCCGCCAGTTCCCATTCGGCTTCCGTGGGAAGACGTTTGGCGGCCCATTGTGCGTAGGCGTTGGCGTCTGTCCAATTGATCCCGACCACCGGCTGGCTGGGATCGGCGAGCTCTTCGACGTCGAAATATTCCGGCGTGCCGGGGTAGTTCGTTTCGCTGAGGAATTTGCCGTACTGCGCGTTCGTCACCTCGTGCAGGTCGATGTAGAACGAACCGACCCGGACCTCGACCGCGGGGGTCTCGTCATCCTGGGCCATTCCGTCGCCTTCGACCGCTCCGAGGGTCACCTTGCCCTCCTCGATCAGCACCATCGGAGCATCGTCGATCTCGAATTTCTTCCCCGAGGTGTTGTCCATGAATTCAATCGCCGAGCGTGGCATATGTTCCCTGAACTCGGCCGGGATGTCTGTAAAGACCGGTGTGATTTTCAGCGATGCCACCTCTTCCGAGCTGCTCATCGGTCCCAGTGCGAGCATCGCTGACCCATCCTCGCCGGTGACCAGCGCCTCCTCCTCCGTCTGCAGCGAAATCGCCTCGCCCGCTTCGATTGACAGTTTGACGTCCCGAATCGGAATCAATTGATCGTCGGTGCGGTAGATGAGAGCGATACTGATCGGCTCGAGTTCCGCCTCCGGCATGTAATAGCGTCTGAGCACACACGGCGATATCTGCAGGTTTGAAAGCACCTTGATGAAATTGTCGCGGGCTTTGACTGTCTGTCCGTCCATCTCCGCGAAGAACGCATGCCGTTTTCCAAGTATTTTGTTGAGGCTCCCGAGGAGTGAGATGGACAGTCGGCTTGACTCGAAACCGTTGAGGGCGTCGTCTTCGTCGAAAGCGGCTTCCGCCTCTTCCATGGCACCCTTCGCCCTGTCGATCTCGCTTCGGATGAACTCGCTCTCCCAGACATGCGTCGAGTCGACCACCGTCAACCCCACGAAGGCTCTGTAGAAAGTTTCGCCCGAATTGCTGTCCGTCCAAGTCTGTATCTCGGTGTGGGCCGCTTCGAAATTGCTCACAAGCCCCTCGATGTATCCTTTTTCAATTTCGTTCGGCGGGATCGCGCTCTCGGACGCGAGGAACCTGGCTGTAAGGTATTCCCTGGCCAGTTCCTCGTCGAGAGTCGTTTCGTATTCATCGAGTGCGGCCAGATAGGCTTCCGCTTTCGCCATGGCCGTTGCGGTTTCTTCCGAAGCATCTTCGGCTTTCCCGGCGATGACGCCCTTTGTCTTCAGCCATTCGATCTTTTTATTGCCGGACACCAGCTTGGGTTTCGCCATCGTGCCCTCGGCAAGTATCCCGGAAATGAAAAACACCAGTCCGATGACAACAATGGTTCTGGTGAATGATCTTCTCGCCGATACCATTCTGGCACCTCCTGTTTTAAATGCGCAGGTGGATTGCAATTTATCTTCTTGTGAACGAATATCCGTTACAATGAACATCTTTCGAGTGACGGCTGTCACTCCGGGAGAATTCCCGTAAGATCCTGCAACGAGATGAAGAGCCTGTGGGAAGAGGCGTCTCTTTTGCGTCTCTGACCGGTTTTCCACCGGAATCCGAGAGAGTCTTCGACAGACAGAAAGATGACGAGGGAGCCCGAAACAGCGGTTCCGATCGCCATGCCGGCGATGAGTTAGCTCATGTGTCATATCTTATGAATTTTATAATGGGGTTGTGGGCCTGTTCCCACTTTTCATATTTGGTACTACCTTGAGACAGTCGGTTCTCAGTGCGCGACGAACCGGTTCGGGCGCATGAAGCCGTTCGGATGAAAGTCCGTTGCAGAGCGTAGACAGGCATGCAGGTTCGCTTAATGAAGCTATGCCATAATCTCACTTATGTCAAGAATTTTGAATGGAAATGAAAACCGGCGTTTGCAAAAAATGACTATGGCTCAGGGAGCCGTCGATTGCATTCGAACCGCCGCCCTGTGAGTTCTTCTCCCCTAACATGATATTGAAAACGAAGTGTGATCGTCATCAACTTGCCCCTTGGGTGAATGCGAGTACAATTTGCAACATTGTGTTTCGGCAAGGGATGTCAGGCATGGAGTCTGTTTTCACGGACCGGGGTATTTTCACATCCGCCTGTTCTGTTCAGCCGGTTTCCGGTGGTCGTGTGATGGACTTCGGAGTCGGGACTGCGCAAATACGGAGTGTGGGATATCCGGTTCCCTGTCTCATGGTGTCGGATATCGGACTTGAAAGACATATTCGAATCTAATTTCCAAAATGGAGGGAATGATGAGAAGAACATTGCCGCTGTTTTTTGTCCTGGCTTTTGCCGCGTTTATGCTTGTCGGTTGTGCCGCCAAGGAGCCGACCAAGATTTCCGCGCCTGCGACGGACAAGATGATCAAGCAGCTCCCGAGCTGGTTCCTCGAACCGCCGACAACCGACAAATTCATTTTCGCGGCCGGGACCGCCACATCGCGCGACATCCAGTTGGCCAAGGACAAGGCTTCGCAGGCCGCCCGGCTCGAGATCGCCAAATCGCTCGAAACCCAGTTCACCTCGCTGACCAAGCGTTTTCAGGAGGAGGTCGGCACCGAGCTCGAGGCTCAGTACCTCGACCAGTTCACCCAGGCGACCAAGGAAGTAATCAACACGACGCTCGTCGGAGTGACCATCGACCAGACCGAGATGCGCAACGAGGAGGGCGTCTTTCGCTGCTATATCCTGGTCAAACTCGACCTCGACCGGTCGAATAAGATGCTGCTCGACAAGATCAGGCAGCAGGAGCAGCTCTACACCCGTTTCCGTTCGACCGAAGTCTTCCAGGAGCTTGAGGTGAGTACTCAGCCCGAGCCGGTGGTCCAGCCTGAAACCGGCGGGGGCGAGTAGGACCGATGCCGGGAACGGCTCTTGCCACCGGAATAATCGCGCCCACGGCAAGGGCTTGGATACAACTAAACCAGTTTCGTTCATCCCGGCAAGTTTCGTTCGGCGGGGGTGGTGCGGAGGCTTCGTGCGAGTTGATGCGCGCCTCCCCGTTCCACTCTCACCGGGCGAGCGTCTCTTTCTTTGGAAAAATGGAATAAGCGTGGGCTGAGTAAATCATGCCGCAACGGCTGGGAGTATCACGGTCTCTTCGCAATTCGATTCCGCTCGCGGTGGGAATGCTGGCGGTGGTTCTGATGCTGCTTTTACATTTCTCCGGCGTGTTCATGCGGTGGGACCGGATTGCATGGGACATATTCACACGGATCGAGGCCGGCAAGCGGAAGCCCGATCCGCGAATTCTGATGGTTGCCGTTGATCAGAGCGGCCTGGATTTCTTCGCTTCGAACGGGGTTCTCTGGCCTTGGCCGCGCGATCTCTGGGGTCATCTGGTCTATATAGCCGAGTCCGCGGGCGCGAAGGGGATTCTCTTCGATGTCCTCTTCGATGATGCCGGTATCGACCGGCTGAACAGTAGCGGCCTGTACACCGACCTCGCGCTGGCCGGGCGTTTGGGGACGGATTTTCCTACCGTAATCGCCGCCCAGTTGACTCCCGAAGGGCAGCTTCCACCGGACTTGCCCGAGGGACTCGGATGGCGCGGAAGCCTGGCCGATGCATATCCGCTTGAGGATCATGGAATCCGGTTGCCCCATGACCGTTTCAAGCATTCCTCGATCGCCCTGAGCAACATTGTTCCCGAGCCCGACGGTATCATTCGCTGGGTGCCGACCCTCTATTCGTCCGGTGGCGAGATTCTTCCGGTGCTCAGTTTGCAGTTTCTGCACCGGGTGTTCGGTGATGATCTCCCGGTGCCGAGGCTTGATGGTCAGGGCAGGCTCTGGCTGCGGTACTACGGCAGTGGCGGTCCCGGCGGCGCGTTTCCCTTTGTGCCCGCCGCGGCGGTAATCACCGGCGTCGTCCCGCCGGATTCGTTGAAGGGAAAGATCCTCGTCGTCGGCGGATTCGCTTCCGGCCTGCTCGACTACAAGCCGACCCCGGTGGCCGACCCGGCGCATCCCTATCCCGGCTTTGAGATACACGCCACGGCGGTCTCGAACATCCTCCGGGGCGATGCGCTCCTCCCGGTCGGAACGCTGCCTTCGGCTTTGTTCATCCTGTTTTTCGGCCTGCTCGGCCTCGGCTCGATCCGGATTCAGCGCAAGATTCACATCCAGGTGATTCTCATCCTGGTCATCGGCATCGTCGTCTTCGCCGGTAGCTGGTTTATCTTCAACAGGGGATATATCACTCCGGTAATCGCGCCGCTGTTTGCCGTGTACGGCGGGGTCGGGGTGATGTTCTTCGCGGATTGGCATCTCGAGGGACGCAAGCGTGTCAGGCTCCACGGCCTTTTCAGCAGGTATCTTGACAGGAGCGTCATCGATGACCTGATCGAGAGCGGCAAGGATGTTCAGCTCAAGGGCGCGGAGATGACCACCACCGTTCTCTTCGCCGACATGGTCGGCTTCACCAGCGCGAGCGAGAAGTTGACCCCGCCGGATGTCGTCTCGATGCTCAATGAGTATTACACGGTCTTCGTCGATATCATCCTTGAGCATCGCGGCTTTCTCGACAAGTTCATCGGCGATGCGGTGATGGTGCTCTTCGGCGTGCCGGCCGCCGATAGTCGCGCGCCGCTTCTCGCCGCACAGTCCGTGCTGGCGGTGATTGAGGGCATAGACGAGCTTTCGCGCCGCCGTGCGGAGATGGGGCTTCCGACCATGTCGATGTGCGTCGGCGTGCACACCGACCAGGTGGTCGTCGGTAACATCGGGCATCCGAAGCGGATGGATTTCACCGCGATCGGGTCCGGGGTGAACACCGCGAGCAGGCTCGAGAGCGCGAACCGTCACCTTGGCACCCGCAACCTCGTCAGTGAGATCATCTGCGGCGATTTGCCGGAGAACATGCCCCGACGGGAGATTGGACGGGTGGTGCTCAAGGGTCTCACTCTGCCGTTGCGGCTTTACGAGTTGCTGCTTGACGGGGATGTCGGGTCCTGGCTTGCTGACTGGGAGCGCGCATGGACGCTCTGGCGCGGCGGAGATCGTACCGCGGCGCTTGACACATGGAAGAAAACAAGAGTGCTGCGTCCGGATGACCCAGCGCTCGCTAAATTGATAGAACGTTTGGAACCGTTGGTGAAAAAACAGAAAGAGGATGATGATGTCCTTATCCTTTTCTCCAAGTAAGCGCGGGAGCCGGGTTCCGGCCCTGCTGTTCCTGGTTCTGCTTCTGCTGATTCCGCAGATGCTGACGGCCAAGTCGGTCACTCTGCAGCGCGGCGGCGTGGTGATGCGCGAGGGACCGGGAAATTTCTTTGCGATTGTCGGGATTCTCGAGAAGGGCATGTCGGTTGCCCTGCTCGAGGAGAAGACCCCGGGCTGGGCCAGGGTAAAGTCCGATGATCTCGGCGCCGGTTGGATTTCCGAGAACGTCCTGGCCGTCGCCGAGAGCGGCGGCATGACAGACATCGACCTGTTGGCGAGCGCGGAGGGTCTCACCGCGAATGTCAGCAAGACCGCGATCTCCGCGATGATCAAGGGGCTGAGTGTCAGCCTCGATGTCGAGACGGGCTCGATCCCGGTGATCGAACCGTTGCCGGGCGTCGCTGCGGATTCCGTGAGTTCCTTCCGCGGTGGCTTTGCGGTTGTCGATGATGTCAGACCCTTGCCGGCCACTCAGCTTGGTTTGCAAATGATGCCCAGTTTCCTTGCGGCCGGACCGGCGCTGGCGGCGCACCAATTGAAGGGCTGGGGCGGAAGGCAGCGGCGGTTTGAGGGTTACTGCAACATGGTCCTGCTCTGGTTGGCCGAGCGTGCCGGGGCTCAGACCCTTGCTCCACGGGTGCTCATCGCCCGTCAGGGATTCAACGCCCAGGCCTATCCCGGCGGCTGGATCGTGGTCGGCGGCGAGCTCTTCGCGCTGGTCCGCGATGAGGCCGAACTCGCCGGACTGCTCGCGCACGAGTTGGCGCATGGCATCCTCCAGCATGGCGAACGGGCGCTCGCAGATCAGTCGTGGCGTGTCGGTGTGGAGGACGCATTCGCCGAACTCGAGGCCGAGACCGCGGGAAAGAGCGATGTTGAGAAGGATCTCGAGTCGTTCGCCTCGGAGGTCTTGAAGCAGGCCCAACGCCGATACACGCTGAACGATGAGTTGCAGGCCGATTCGGCGGCGACCGTCTGGCTTCTCCGCGCCGGCTATGACCCGGACGGTCTCCTGCGCCTCATGAAGCGGATGCGTGAGACTACCGGGACGCGGCTGGTCGGACACGGCTCGGTCAACCTCGCCTGGGTCTATTCGCGCGATGAGATCGAAACCCGCATCGCAGCCGTCGAGAAGGTGTTGAAGAGGTACAAGAGGTACCGGGGCCGGGGCGCACGATTCGAGCAGAGGTTTATGGAGAACACGCGTTAGGTTGTTGCCGCTCCACCCGGAGATGAGTCACAACATAGAGAGTTGAATTATCATGGAATCAGTATATCGCAGAGCGCTTCCTGGATTGATGGTCGCGGTCATTGTCGCCTTGACATCGGGTTTGGCCGAAAAGGTTGAAGCGGCCAAGGCTCCCGAATGGGTCTATCAACCGCCCGACCGTCCCGATCTGCTTCAGGGTGTCGGCGTCGCCAACGAGACCGGCTCGCCGGAGGATGACAAGCTGCGCGCCGACAATAACGCCTTCTCCGAGATCGTCAGGCAGATACGCGTAACCATCAGTAGCACCCTCTCCAGCTACTACCAGGAGGAGGGGACCGAGACCGGCGGCTTCACTTCGTCCGAAGTGGTCTCGAAGATGACCGAGTCCTACGCGCAGGAGACCATCGAGGGCATCACCATCGCCGACCGTTATTACGATAAAAAGAAGGGCACGTACTACGCCTATGCCTACATCTCGCGCCGGGCGCTCGAGGAGCAGTTCCGGCGCAAGGCGGAGCAGGCGGTGCGCATCAGCCGGGATTACCACCGTTATGCTCGCGAGGCGCTCGGTGCGGGCAACGTCTACGGTGCACTCGGCCACTACATGCGGGCGCTCGAGGAGCTCTTTGTCGTCCAGGCCTATCTCAAGCGCAAGATCGAGGGCGACCTCGAGGATAATGGCCGCGAGGAGATGCTGCAGGCGAGGCTGGAGAGCGAGCTCACCTCGATCCTCGCTGCTCTCGACTTCGAGGTTGTCTCCGGTGGCGGGCAGCACGCGCAGCGTAACCGCGGCCTCGAATCGCCGCTGATCGGCAGGGTGAACTATCATGGCGACGCGGTCTTGCCTGTCGCCGGGCTGCCGGTGAGCGCTTCATTCCTCAACGCCGTCGGCGAGGTCACCGGCGAGACGACGACCGGTGCGGACGGCCGGTTTGAGCTTTTTGTCAGCCGAGTAGAGAGCGCTTCAGAGGAGATCGGGCTGATCAAGGCCGGGATCATTATCGATGAGCTCGCCCCCTTCAAGCAGGAGGTGGGGGCGATTTTCAAACAGGTCGACCGTGTCGGCTGCACCTTCGAGTTCACCATAGATGTCATCTCTTCGATCAGGATTTTCGTCAGCATCTTTGAGGAGGTTAACGGGACCGAGGTACCGAACCCCTACGCCAATGGCAGCGTGATAAAGTCGCTGGTACGGAACGAGTTTTCGGTCGTCGATGCGGCCAGCCTGACCTCGGGCGCATCGCGACAGGAAATCGGCCGGATGGTCCGGTATGGAAATGATCGCGGCATCGTTTCCGCAGTCGGCGGCGATGCCGATTATGCGATAGTCGGCACAATCACCTCGGTCACCAGCGATTCGATGGCGATCGGCATGGGCATAGTTTTTGGCAGGGCGGACGCCGACATCCGGGTGATCGACCTCGACTCCGGGCGGGTGGTCGCATCGAGTTCGCTCGCCGGTGTCAAGGGTGCCGGCAACAATGGTCGCAAGGCGAATGCCAAGGCGATCAGGGGTTGCGCCGACAAGGTGGCGGTCGAAATTCTCGATGGACTGAAACAGGCGCTGCAGTAACAGTGCTGTATTATCGTTGTCTATGGTTGTTCTCTGTTCGGGGGGTCAGGCCACACTGTCGAATTGAAACAGGAGCTATTCCAGATGAGTTCTTTTTACGAGCAAGCGGTATGGTTCCATTCTACCATACTTCAATCAGCTGCAGCTATTTTGGCTTTGCTTACAACAGCCTTTTTTGCTTTACACACCTACAAAACAAGCAAGGAAGAAGAATTAATAAAAGATATTGAGGATGATAGTTGGATTAGATTTGGTAATATTATTGAAAGAAGGAAACTAGCGAAAAGATCATTTCAACGGATAAATAAATGGCTTAAAAGACACAAGAAAGAGTATGGTGAAGCATCATCAAGAAATTCTGAACGAATAGAACGTGAATTAAAAAATCCTACTCATATGTTTACTAAAAATGAAAGCAAGGACTTGCGCTTTATAGCGAAATACAACAGAAACAAAGAGTTACGAGTCTCATACGATGGACTTATTAGATTATACAGCCTTAGAATTGACATACGACGGCCTATCTATTGTGCTGCCTTTTCATGTTTGATCAGTATTTTTTCTTTATGGAAGTTACTTTCTCTTGACGAAGCCACCCTAACAGTTTTGTATTTAGCAAGTGGTGTTCCGTTTTTATTATCTATTGTCTTGGTTATTATTCTAATCAACAAATTGTTTAAGTTCAAAGTTGGGACAGAATACATGACATTACCAACTGATTGATTTATACCCCCTAAAAAAATTGGTAGCCCGGAACCACCGCGTTCCGGGGAAAAAGGCAAAGTGCATGCGGGGCGGGTTCGGAGACCCCGGCCTGCGTTTCCATAAATATGTCAAATCAAGACAGTTGACGCGCGACATATGGAGAAGATCCGTTTTATTGCATATTTTACGGCAATACGATCCCAGGAGAAATCGGCCGATGAAAAAGTTGATCGAAAAGGCGGAGCTTATTCTCCGCAACAACGACCGTGGCGACTACACCGTGCCCTCAGCCCGTATCTATCCGCATCAGTGGGCATGGGACTCGGCCTTTGCCGCGATAGGCTGGGCGCATATCGATCCCGAGCGTGCGCTGCGCGAGTTGCAGACATTGATGGCGACTCAATGGAGCGACGGCAGAATCCCGCATATCCGCTTCGATCCGAAAACAACCGGATACTTCCCCGAATCGGAGAGGTGGGGGGCGTCGGGCACATCGACGATCACTCAGCCGCCGGTGTTCGCCATCGCGGCGCGAATTGTCCATGAGATCGGAGCGAATCTCAAAGAGCTTCCTGAACTGATTCCGGCGCTAGAGCGTGCGCACGAGTTCTTCCGTCGCAGCCGTGATCCCCTCGGCTGGAACCTGGTGGCGGTCGCACACCCCTGGGAAAGCGGTCTCGATAACAGCCCGGCCTGGGACATTCCGTTGCGTTCGGTAGATCAGGACAAAGCGCCGCCGTTCATCAGGACAGACATGAATGTCGACCCGGGCCAGCGCCCCTCCGACGAGGAATACCGCCGCTACCTTTCGCTGGTTGTCGAGATCGCCGAAAACGACTTCGGTTTCGGCTCGTTTGTCGTCTATGATCCGATGATGAGCGCACTGCTCGCCAAGGCCGAGGAAGACCTCGACTGGCTGAAGAGAGAACTCGGCCTGGGTGACGGCGACGGTTCGCGGGCCGGGGCGATTACCGAGGCGCTGGTCGGCCGTCTCTGGGACGACGAAGCGGGACGGTTCAGGTTTCACGACGCCCGTTCGGGGAAAGACCTGACGCCCGACGTGCTCGCCGCCTACATCCCCCTGATTCTCGACCTGCCGGGGACCTGCATCGAGCGAATGACCGGAATCCTTGAGGAAAGGTACGCGACCACCTGGCCCCTGCCGTCGACCGCTCCCGATGCGCCGGAGTTCGACCCACGAGGTTATTGGCGTGGACCGGTGTGGATCAACATGAACTGGCTGCTCGCGCCTCGGCTGGGAGGGAGGCTTGTCGAACGGACGCTTGAGCTGGTCGAAGGCCACGGCTTCTACGAATATTTCCAGCCGTACACCGGCGAAGGACTGGGGGCCGAGAATTTCACCTGGACCGCGGCGCTGGCAATCGACCTCGCGCGAAGATGAAAAGGTCGGGTCATGAGGGCTGAACATTGCACAGGGCGACTCGGTCGCGGCGCGCTGCATCTGCTCTTCCTGCTCGCGCTGCTGCCGAACCGTGAGGTACGGGCGGGAGATGTTTTTTCGACAATGGAGATCGGCCTGCGCCTCGAACGTCCCGCCGCAAGCGAGGAAATCCACCAGGACTGGGAACAGGGAACGGGGATATCCCTTCATGCCGAAACGCCCTTCCACATCGGTAAGGCGGTTCTTGGGATTCGCTGGACCCCGTTCACCGCGTATGACGCCGCTCTGCCCGACTTCTATACCCTGTTTGCCTATGCCGGACTGGGTTGCGAGCTCGATTTTCCGCTGGGGTTGACCGGATCGGGCGCAGTGGCCGCCGGCGATTTCCTGATGAGCTTCGAAAGAGACAAGCACACCGGAGGTGTGCACCAGCTTGTCGAGCACGAACTCGGGATCGTGCTGAACATCGGGATAAAGCGTCGGATTCGCGCTAAACTGAGCCTCGAGTTGTCCTGGCTGTATCAGCTTGTGTTCACGCGGAGGGAGCTGGAGCTTTGGATTGTATCGGCGGGCCTCTCCTATGCGTTCAGCACACCGGAATGGATGCGGGAGGTCCTGCGATGATCGGATGGTTCCGGAACTTCGCCATCATGATGCTGCTTCTCCCCGCACTCTCGAGCGGAGGGAATTTCGAGGGAGGAAAGTCACCGGCCCGGATCATCACCGCCGCGATGATCCGCGAGGCCGGAATCTCGCGCATCTCCGAGATACTCACGCTGATCCCCGAAGCGAGGTTCTGGAACATCGACGGGTTCTCCTGGCAGGCGGCGATCAACGGGTTGGGGACGGTGCGGTCGCCGGGGTGGATCGTGCTTGTCGACGGCCTGCGGATAGATGTCGAACAGTTCGGCACGATCAGCATGAACCTGCTGCCGGTTCCCATCGAAACGATCGATTCCGTCGAGGTGTATACGACGCCGTGCATGGTCGAGGGTTATTTCAGCGACGCGGGCCTGATTCATATCCATACGACGAAGCCGAAAGAGGGGTTGTCCCTCGTTTACAGGTTCTCGGTCGGCAACGAGACGGGCGATCCCGGGCCGTTCGCCTATACGGGGCGTGAAGCGGAGAATATCGACAAGACGGGGCCGGATGTAACCTCGATTGCCGAGTACGGCGGCAGGAGGGGATTTTCACGGGCGGCGCTGATCGTGCAGAATCATCATCCGACCGATCCCGCGATCAACGCGAGGTATGAGAGAAACTTCTCGCATGACCACCCCGTGCAGCAAGGCATGGCGCCGGTGCTGAACGCCGGGTATCGCTGGGGAAAATCAGAGCACACCCTGCTCGCAAGTCACATGCGACTCGATGATTTTCTGCACATGCACCCGATCGGGCGGGAAGCGCCGGTGACCATGCACATGACCTTCGCGGGCCTTGCCGGAAGCCTTGAGACGGACAACCCGGGAATCAGGTATCGTGCCAGCTACCAGGCCCTCGACCTGGGAAAACGGAGGAACGATCATCGACTCGATCTCGACTGGCGCGAGGAGGAGTTACGGGCCGAGGTGGAGGTCGAGGGAGTGGGGAGAAGGACTAAGTTTACGCTGGGGACTGGTCTGGACGGGTTGCGGATCAGCAGCGGATACGAGTTGGCCGAGCGGGAATACATTCACTGGAAAGGATACGTCAAGCTGCTGCATGCGTTCCGCCGGGGCCTGGATCAGTCGCTCGACCTGATGATAGTCACCGACGGCGATGAGACGGCGCTGAAAACCGCTGCCGGATGGAGATGGAAGCCGATAGACCGGATTAATCTCGGCCTGTCGGTCTCCTACTCGGAGAGGTTGGAGGGTGAGGATGGCGGCCTCTGGTACTGGAGCGGCCGGGGCTACGATCTGCTTTCCGACCTCGGAGTAACGACAGCGATGGAAGGAAAACAGGCTAAAACGAGGAGGTCGACCCTCGACCTTACATTGGATTATACGCCGAGTGAAGCTGTCGGATTACGGGTTACGGGCGGACTGCGCGATTTCAGAGGGCAACCGGTTGCACAGGGCGAGGAGTTCGACTATCGGCTCGAGAACCCCTCTTTTTTCGGCGCCAATAGCGTGGTTCTGGACGCCGGGGGACGCGCGGCGGTGTGCGGAACGGGCGCGCAGATCCACTGGTCCGAGCAGGTTATGCAGCGGCTTGACTACAGCTACTGGACCTACCTTGGCGGAAACAAGCGGTTGGGCGAGACCTGGCGCGCCTTTCCCGGGCATCAGCTCATATCATCGGTGAGCTACCGCCCGGCGACGAGCTTTGCGGTCCGGGCGAGGCTGATCTATCGCTCCGCAGCGTACTGGCGCGATTTCGAGAGTATCGGGGTCCAGACGGGAAACCGCCTTGATGCACAAGTGAACGATGCGCTTTCGTTCGATCTATCGCTGCTGAAGAACTTCTGGCATGAGCGGATAAGGGCGACGGTCGGCTTCAGGGACCTGTTCACGCCGGAGTACAACCTGCATCCAATCGGCTGGTCATACAACCTGGGGTTTTACCTGACGTTGGGAGTTTATCTCGATTCAATCCTTTAATCCATTCCCGGATTCTTCTTACTTTTCGAGCGATGCGGGATGATGTCGGTCCGGTGCCCATATAAGTGGAGGAGGCGATGGCGTCAATCTCAGTCAAGAAGCGGTTGATCATGCTCGATCGGGACGGGACGATCAACGAGGAGATGGAATACCTTTCCGATCCCGCGGAGTTAAGACTGATCCCCGGGGCAGCCGAGGGGATACGGATACTGAAAGCGGCGGGTCACAGCGTGGTGGTGATCTCGAACCAGTCGGGTATCAGCCGTGGTTATTTCAGCGAGGAGACGCTTGGCAATATCAACGATCGCCTCGAGGCGTTGTTGAAAGAGAAGGGCGCATCGCTCGATTCAATCTATCACTGCCCGCACGCGCCTGGGGACGACTGCGAGTGCCGCAAGCCGAAGCCGGGATTACTGCTTCAGGCGTCGAGGGATTTCGGCCTGTCGCTCGACGAGGGGGTGTTCATCGGGGACAAAGGTGCCGATATCGAAGCGGGAAAAGGTGTCGGCGCAGCGACGATCCTGGTGAGAACCGGGTACGGCGCGGAGCTGGAAAAAGAGGGTCCGACCGTCGCGGACCTTGTCGTCGACGATCTGTATGAAGCGGCGAAGATGATTGTCGATGGGCGGTTATGAGCGCGGGTCAGGCAAGTTTCAGCGAACCGACGTGATTGCTTTTCGTGCGCTCATCAAGAGACAATCTATTGATTATCATAGAGATCTCTTTCGCTCAACTCGCAGAGCAGGTGTCCGATGATCGCGTGCATCTCCTGAATGCGCTGCACGTCATCCGAGGGCACGACCAGGGCCTTATCGCAGAGGCCGGCGAGCTTTCCACCCCCTGTTCCGAGCACTCCGAGCACGCTTATCCCCCTCTCACCTGCGATGGAGGCGGCGCGCAGCAGGTTCTCGGAGTTGCCCGAGGTGCTGATCAGGATCAAGAGATCGCCCGGCCGCGCCAACCCCTCGATCTGCCGTATAAATACGTTTTCGAAGCCGAGATCATTGGCCCCGGCGGTCAGCGATGAGGTGTCGGTCGACAAAGCGATGGCCGGCATCGGCGGACGATCAAGATCGTGCGAGAGGCGGATCACCCATTCAGCCGCCCAATGCTGGGCGTCGGCCGCGCTGCCGCCATTACCGGCGAGCAACAGCTTGCCGCCGGATGAGAAAACGTCGGTGACCATGCGCACGGCATCGACGATCTCCCCGCTCATCGCCTCCAGCTTTCCGGCCAGATCGATATGATCATGAATAGCCTGTTCGAGCTTCCGCCGGATGTCCATGTTTTTCCTTCCAGTTTCCTGCGTCGTCGCGCCTTGCATTGATCTTTGTGTCGCACTCAGAAGCCGCGATTCATGGGTGACGAACCATTAGGATTTCTTCAGCGCTTTTTCGAAGTACTCCAGCGTCTTCAACAAACCATCGTGCAGCTTCACCCCGGGCTGCCAGCCAAGAACCTCGCGTGCACGGTCGATGTTCGGTTGCCGCTGGGAAGGGTCATCCGTCGGGAGCGGCTCGAACTTGATCTCGACGCCGGTTCCGGTGAGATCGATTATCGTCTCGGCGAGTTCGAGGATCGAGAGCTCGTCAGGATTGCCGAGGTTGACCGGGCCTGTCTCATCCGGTTGATTCATCAGACGGATCAACCCATCAACGAGGTCATCGACATAACAGAAACTGCGTGTCTGTTTGCCGTCGCCATAAACCGTAAGCGGTTGTTTTCGCAGTGCCTGGATGATAAAATTCGAGACAACACGACCATCATCAATCGCCATTCGTGGACCATAGGTGTTAAATATCCGGGCGATACGGATGTCAACGTTGTTCTGACGGTGGTAGTCCATCATCAGGCACTCGGCGGCGCGTTTCCCCTCATCATAGCACGCCCGCCTGCCGATCGGGTTGACATTCCCCCAGTATTCCTCCGGCTGCGGATGTATGTCCGGGTCGCCGTAGACTTCGGAAGTCGAAGCCTGGAGAATCCGGGCGTCTACGCGCTTTGCCAGCCCGAGCATGTTGATCGTCCCCATCACGCTCGTCTTGATCGTCTTGATCGCGTTGTATTGGTAATGAACCGGAGAAGCGGGACAGGCGAGGTTATAGATACGGTCGACCTCGAGCATGACCGGTTCGATTATATCATGATGGACGAACTCAAAATGGTCATGGCTGAAAAGGTGGCGGATGTTGTCCTTGCTGCCGGTAAAGAAATTGTCGAGACAGATGAGGTCATGACCATCGGCAATCAGACGGTCGATCAGGTGGCTGCCGAGAAACCCGGCCCCTCCGGTGACAAGTACGCGCTCCTTCCTGGTCATGTTCATCGCCGATGCCTTCCGGTTTGTCGAGCTCCAGAATGGACCCTCTCCGAACACGCCGGCTCGATGCCGATTACCGGTGCGATCAATCGTAGAATATAGCTAAAAATCCACGCCTTGTCTAAACCGACGGAAAATTTCGGCAACTGGACAGAAGCGCTCCGGCGTGAGTTTTTCGTGCGGACGCGGCTAATTTATCAATCGGGCGGGGAAAGGCGCACACGGCTTTATATACTGTCTCACAATAAAAATTCCCTATATCGGGTGGCTTTACCTGTTTGGTTAGGTCTCCGTCCGCTGATGGACAGGGCCACACAGCCGCCGGGATGGCAGCGCTACGGGGTGTGGTCCTGTTGGCTTGTCCAACAGGGTTTATCGAAGTGCAGTAGTCGGGCAGGACGCAGAATATGTTTCGAGTGACGGTCGCCATGACGAGTGAAACCCGGCTGCGGGGCAGCCGGGCCACACGTCGATTCATGTGATCTCGTCCAATAGAAAAAGGGAACGGGATCACATTGGTTCCCGTTCCCTTGGACATGTCCGTTTTGATTACCGATCAGAACTTGCACAGATCCCCGTTTAAATGCCCTTCATCGTTATGAACAGCGTGCGCCAGAGCAGGGTCAAGTCGAGCAGGATCGAGCGATTCTGGATGTAGAAGAGGTCATAGTCCAGGTTCTGGTGGATCGGGATCGATCTGTCCGCCGAGACCTGCCAGGGACCGGTGACCCCGGGCTTGACCGCAAGGCGCATGCGTTGCATGTCGTTGTACTGCTGGACGATGAACGGCATCTCCGGTCGCGGTCCGACGAGGCTCATGCTCCCGAGGAAGACGTTGAACAATTGCGGCAACTCATCGAGAGAGGTGCGCCGGAAGAGTTTCCCGATCTTTGTGATCCGCTCATCGTCAATGTTCTCCGGACTCATGTCGTAAGGATCCGAATCCGCCTGCATCGAGCGGAACTTGTAGATCTTGAACGGCTTGCCGTTTCTTCCGATCCGCGTTTGAGTGAAGAACACCGGTCCCGGAGAATCGCGCTTGATCAACAGGGCGATGGTCCCCATGATCGGCGTGAAGAACAAGAGAAGCATCGCCGAAATGCTCAGGTCGAAAATGCGCTTGAAGAACTCATAGAATGGACGCTGGACTACCTGTCTCTTGCGAATGATCGGAACGATATCGAGCATTTCCACCTCGAGCGACTGGGGCGGATAATCGCCGATCGTCGGAACAAGCGACACCTCAATCTCGTTCTCCTTGCAAACCTTGAAAATCCTGTCGAGTTCGGTCGTGGATAAGGCGGGATCGTTAATCCAGACTTCATCGAGTTTTGAACCCAATGTGAAACGTTCAAGATGCGAGTAAGATCCAAGAACCTGCGTGGAGCCTTTGATCTCAAGGCTGTTGGTCGTTACCCGCTGTCCCACGCGCTCGCTCGATCTCTCGAGGAAACCGATCAATTGATAACGTGACTGCAGGTCCTCCACTATACGGCGGAGGAGACACTCGCCTGCTGTTCCATTGCCAAGGATAAGCAACTTTTTCGGCGGAACATTCTTATCGAACTGCGGCAACTGGTTGATTACAAACATGGAACGCATCATCGGGTTGATCAACAGATTCAGCATGCAGGCGACGATGATCATCGGCTTGTCGATGGATGCGAACAATGGGATAAAGCTTATCGTGAGAATCGGAATCGGCGCTATCAGCAAACCACGCAGAAGACGCCTGGATGCATGAATTTCCAAAAGACTCCCGGTCTGATGATAGACTCCTTCCCAAAGAAAAACCAGAAACTGTGCCATCAGTGCCAGAGCAAAGAATTGCGTAAAGACCACGGCGCCTGGTATATCGCCCGCCAGCGAGGTGCCCGCAAGGAAATGCCAGAGGCCATAGGTCACCCAATAAGCGGAAATGAAAGATGCCGCATCAGTGATCGAGGAAAGAATATTGTGGCGTATTACAACTTTCATTAAAGCTCCTCCGAAGAAGCGATTTCATTCGTGCAAACTCGCATTCGGATTGTTCCAGTTGGTGAAATTGCGGCGAAATTCATATAAGCCCTTGCATACGATTCAAGTCTTTACAAAATGAAGTTGATCTCAACACGTACAACCATACACGTAAGCATGCTGCTTACGTCCCACTCCATTGAAATCTCTGATTCTGCACTTTGCAAATATCAGTTCATCAATTCGACGTGAGATAAATAGTACTGTAATCAGATTACGAAGTATGTGTCTTCCATCACGCTTGACCGTTGATCGCACTCACAAGCAGGCACCTTGACTACTATAGGAACACTCGACGACGTAAGCTGGAGTAGTTGAAAGAAAGAGCAAGTTCAATGAGTGCGGGTACCGGCTATTTTAGCTCAAGAAAGTGAAAACCGAGACACATCCCGCTCAGTATCAGCGAACGGGCATACTCGGTTCAGTAAAGATAAGGTTGAAAGGAGGTGGGTTACAAGATCAACAACAATATTCAATAACAATACGCTTCTGTAGGAGATAAACAAAACACCATGAAGATTGCGATGGTTTTCTTCTATTGTTACTTCCTGTATTTTAATGGTTTAAACAGAAAGCTCCTAAAACTCCGATAATCAAGCACGGGTAAGATCGTCTCCAAGAGCCATAAAATCCGAAAAATTCCGGCAATTTCCTTCATGTGAATCTTCGTATTGCCCCCAATCTTTGTCGTGGATGACGACATTTAGGCTGCAGTCGGCTGTGTGCAGCTCACTAGTGGACGAGATCAGATGATTCGACCGGTTCTGAGTTGCGCCACACAGTCCAATGCAAGGCGTGAGTCCGCAGGCATAACGGGTTATTTCAAGGACTCACAACGCCGCAGTGTGCTGTGTGGCGCGCTCCCGAAGGGCTTGACGTAATGGGGGGTCATCTTCCTCGTTGGTTTTGCTTGCTGCGGAACCACCACACCGACGCAAAACCGCCTTGAATCTAATCCCATTGCGTCAAGCATAACAGGTCGAATCATGTGATCTCGTCCACTAGGCTGGAGGAGATCATCGCTCGTTGGCGCGAACTCGCCTCAAGGTATTTCGATCTGCTGGCGGACATTCCGGGCCTCGTTCTCCCGGTGGACTTCACATTCCAGTGCGTCCCGGTCCCGGCGGGGAGTAGTACGGTCGAACTGTTCTATGCGAAATGACCGCTCCACAAAAAGGTCGGCGTTTCAAGAGCTCGGAATTGGACGACCTGCAGCGACATAATAGTCATTGAACCAATCGAGAAAGCGATTCATGCCCTCCTCGACCGTAACCCCGGGCTTGTAACCGAAATCCCTTGCAAGATCATCGATGTCGGCGAAGGTAGCATGGACGTCGCCCATCTGCATATTCTGCATCTTGATGATCGCCGTCTTGCCAAGGCCTTTCTCGATCAGGTTAAGAAAGTATCTGAGTTCAATCCTGGTCCCGGCTCCTATATTGTAAATACGGAATGGGGCCGTGCTCGAACCGGGGTCCGGGTTGTTGCCGGACCAGTCGGGATCGGGGCCGGGTTCCTTGTTCATCACTGCGATGACGCCATCCACTATATCGTCGATATAGGTGAAATCGCGCTGCATTTTGCCATGGTTGAAAAGCTGTAGCGGTTCTTCAAGATAGATCGCCCTTGCGAACTTGAAATATGCCATGTCCGGTCGCCCCCAGGGACCATATACGGTGAAAAACCTGAGGCCCGTCGCCGGTACGCCGTACAGGTGGGAATAGCTGTGCGCCATCAGCTCATTGGACTTCTTGCTGGCTGCATAGAGCGAAACGGGGTGGTCGACATTGTCATGCACCGAGAACGGCATCGTGGTGTTCATGCCGTAGACGGAGCTGGAGGAGGCAAACACGAAGTGTCTTGGGCTGCTTTTCCGGCAGGCTTCGAGGATATTGAAAAACCCAATCAGGTTCGAGTTGATATAGGCTCTGGGGTTCTTGATCGAGTATCGAACGCCGGGCTGCGCAGCGAGGTGGACGACGATCTGAAAACGCCCCCTCTCAAAGATATCTTCGACGGCTCTCTCGTCTTCGAGATCATTTTCGAGGAAAGTAAAATTATCATGCTTTTGCAGGATTTCGACTCGGGCGCGCTTAAGAGAAACATCATAGAAATCGTTGACATTGTCGAAACCGGTCACATCCAGACCTGATTGAAGCAGGCGCTTCGACAGGTGAAATCCGATGAACCCGGCTGCGCCGCTGACGAATATCGGCTGGGGGAGTTCGAGAGGAATATTGCTCATGAAAGTGTTCCGGTGTCTGAGCGATGCCACGCAAGATACAAAAATTCTCAATTAGAGACGAAATGGAACAGATTAGTAGAGAGCATTGAAAAGGTCGGTTATTGCCTTGATTCATGTTATTGCTTCGTCATCCGCCCTGGGGCGGACTTCCTCGCAATGACCAGACTTCGCTAAAGCTTCGCCCTGGCAGGCAGGATGGGGTCTTTTTCAACAATTTCCAATTATCTTGTTGATCCGACTGGAAAGTCCATGAATCCGTTTGAAATCAGGCGGGAATCAAATATCGTCGCCTTCAATGTATCCCTGCTTGACAAGATGAAGCAGCACCCTGTGCGCGGTCTGTTCAGGGGCAAGATCGGTTGTGTCGATGACCACTTCGGCGGTGGATGGCTGCTCGTAGGGGTCGCTGATACCCGTAAATTCCTTTATCGTTCCCGCACGCGCCTTGGCGTACAGGCCCTTACGGTCACGTTTCTCGCAGACTTCGAGCGGTGTAGCGACATGCACGAGGATGAAGCCGCCGTGCGGGTCAATCTTCTCACGGACTTCCTGACGTACGTTCTCATACGGCGCAATCGGAGCGCATATTGCTATTCCGCCGTTCTTGGTGATTTCGGAGGCGACGAAACCGATCCGCCGGATATTGATGTCGCGATGTTCCTTGGAGAACCCGAGTTCACTGGAGAGGTTCCTGCGCACGATGTCGCCGTCCAGCAGGGTCACCGGACGATCGCCGAGCTGTAACAGTTTGACCCGGAGGGCGTTCGCGATCGTCGATTTGCCCGAACCGGAGAGGCCGGTGAAGAAAATGGTGAAGCCCTGCCTGCTTCGTGGAGGGTAAGCCCTGTGCAGTTCAGCGACCACCTCGGGGAAGGTGAACCAGGACGGAATCTCGCGTCCCTCGACGAGGCGTCTGTGCAACTCCAATCCCGAGAGAGTCTGGGTCGGCGTTCCTTCGACGATCTCCTCGCGGGCCAGATAACGGTCCTTCGTGGGTACATAGACCAGCGTGCGGAAACGGACCATTTCCACCCCGAGCTCATCCTCATGTTTCTTTACCATCTCCTGAGCGTCATGGGGTCCATAGAAGGAGGCGACGTTCGAGTCGTTGCTTGGGCTGGCATGGTCGCGTCCGACGAGAAAATGCGAACAGCCGTAGTTCTTGCGGATTATCGCATGCCACAGCGCTTCCCTCGGGCCCGCTAGGCGCATCGAGAGCGGCAACAGGGCAAGCGCAGTGGTCTGCTGGGGGTAATGCGGCAATATCGCCTTGTAACAGCGTACGCGGGTGAAGTAGTGCACATCCCCCCGTTTCCTGGTGCCGACTACAGGGTGAATCAGGAGGTTGGCGTCGGCCTCGCGCACCGCCCGTCGGGTCATCTCAAAATGGGCCTTGTGCATCGGGTTGCGAATCTGGTAAGCTATGACCCGTCGCCAACCACGGCGTTTGAAATTCTCGCGCACTTCGGCGGGATCGAAACGGAGGTCGAGGAAATCGTAGTGAATGGGACGTTGCAGCCCCTCGACACGGCCGCCGAGGTATACCGGATGAATATGATCGAGCAGGAACGCCACGCCGTTGTGTTTTCTGCTTGCCGTGCCATACACCGCCTCCGCCTCGAGCTTGAGGTCGGGTCGCCAGATCTCCGCGATGTGCAAAGCGGCAACCATCACCCCCTCGAGATCGCGCAGCGAGATCGAGTCGCCGACCTTGAGCTCCCGGGCGAACTGCTCGCTGACATCGAGGGTGATCGGGATGGGCCAGAGTGTGCCATCGGCGATGCGCATTTCATCGAGAACGTGCTCGTAGTCGTTCCGACTCATGAAACCGGTCAGCGGCGAATAGCTGCCGTTCAGCAGCAGTTCGAGGTCGATGCTCTGGCGTGCGGTCATGTCCCAGGAGGGCCAGTTGAGAGAATGTTCGCGCAGGTGCTCTTGTTGCTGATCATCAACCTGCAGGTCGACCAGCGAACCTCCATGGGGTTGGATCAGTTGACTCTCCATCGTATTGCCCCTCATCGATGCCCGGAAAAGAGCGAATTTGCCTCCGCTCGTCAGGGGGAAATGTAGCCGTGACTGAAGCAAGGATCAAGCTGCAATCGTGGTTCCAGCCTCACGCATTTTCGGTGGCGGCGGCAGTGCATTTTGCCGGCGATGTTTCGCGGCTTATCTTTGCAGACGATCACGAGCGATGAGGATGACCGACACATGAAGCACGGATATTCGAGGGAACTGGAAACGGCGATCAAGGCGGTGCGCGAGGCGGCGAAACTCTGCCGGTCCGTCCAGAGTAGTCTTACACCGGAATCGATGGAGAAAATGGACCGCAGCCCGGTGACAATCGCCGATTTCGGCAGTCAGGCGCTGATCTGCAGAAGACTGCTTGAAGCTTTCCCGAACGATCCGGTCGTTGCCGAAGAGGGATCGGCGAGCCTGCGCGAGAAGGAGAGCATCCACCTGGCAGAGCGCATGATGAGCGAGGTGCGTCGCGTATATGGCGAAGTCGGGCTCGGGACTGTCTGCGACTGGATAGACCACGGTGGGTCTCGCGATTACAGCGAGAGGTTCTGGACGCTCGACCCGATAGACGGGACCAAGGGGTTTCTGCGTGGAGGTCAGTACGCCGTCGCACTGGCGTTGATCGTGAACGGCAGGGTGGAGGTCGGTGTGCTCGGCTGTCCGAACCTTGGTGCTTTCGATTCGCTGTTCTCAGGCAGCGGTTCGATTTTTTCGGCGGTGCGCGGGGCGGGGACGCGAATGATGCCGATTGATGATGAGCGGAGCACTGCGATAGGAGTAAGCACCGTTGTCGATCCCGCTGAGGCGCGCTTCTGCGAATCCCATGAATCCGGCCACAGCGACCGTAGCTGGTCGGCGGCGGTGGCACGGCGGTTGAAGATCACCCGCGAGCCGGTGCGTATCGACAGCCAGGCGAAATATGCGGTCGTGGCTTCCGGTAAGGCCGATATCTATCTTCGCTTGCCGACGACGCCGGGATACCGCGAGAAGATCTGGGACCATGCCGCCGGGAAGCTGGTGGTCGAGGAGGCCGGTGGTGCTGTTTCTGATGCGAGCGGACGTGAACTTGATTTTACGCACGGTTACCTGTTGGTGGAGAACCGTGGAGTGATTGTCACCGGCGGCGTGCCGCACGAAAAGGTGATCGAAGCTGTGCAAGAGGCGATGGAGGGTAACAAGTAGGGAATACCGGGGCCGGTCGTGTGGCCCGGGAATTTCATTCCCGGGTTTCATGTCCCTACCGTCTTTGCGAGGAAATCCCGACCTGTCGGGACGACGTCATGTCCCTACCGTCTTTGCGAGGAAGTCCCGACCTGTCGGGACGACGTCATGTCCCTACCGTCTTTGCGAGGAAGTCCCGACCTGTCGGGACGACGTCATGTCCCTACCGTCTTTGCGAGAGGCCGCAGGTCCGGGGGTGACCGTTGCACCCCTCACGTCTTTGCGAGGTAGTCCCGATTTGTCGGGACGACGAAGCAATCTCATTATTAATCAAGTACTTCGAGATTGCTTCGCTTCGCTCGCAATGACGTGTAGTCGCCTGTGAGCAGCGGTCGCACGCGAGCTTCGCTTCGCTTCCGGTCTTTGCTAAAGCTTCGCCCGGCGGGCGCTTCGCTCGCGATGACGCGGGCTAAGGATTTTGCAGAAACTTACTCCAGGTCACGGCAAACCATACTCTTGCATATTAACTTTAACAGATATTCCAACCTCTGACTCTTCGCAGCGCACAACCGGTTATGCCTCGGAGGAGGTGTCATGTACCGTGCAATCGTGCTTGCCCTGATTTTCCTTCTGATCCCGATAATGATTCTTGCCCAGACCGGCGGACGCTACAATGTCGCCGTGCTCGATCTCCAGATGGCGGGGGGCGTCCCGGAGAGCAACCGGGTGACCTTTTCGGACCGCCTGCGCCTGGAGCTGGATCACACCGGCCGTTTCTCGGTGATCGAGCGGAATACCATGGAGGATATCCTCGGCGAGCAATCGTTCCAGCTTTCCGACTGTTCCACCGACGAGTGCGCAGTGGAGGTGGGCCGATTGCTTGGGGTGGAGCGGATGATAGCCGGTTCAATTGGCCAGGTCGGCCAGACTTACTCAATAATCCTGCGGATGATTGATGTTGGATCGGGGCGGGTTCTCATTCAGCGGAATGTTGACTGTAAGTGCCCGATTGACGAGGTGCTCTCCAGCAGCATCCGCCAGGCGGCGCGTATGATCGCCGGGCTGGACGCTGGTGCTGTCACCCTGCCGCGTGCTGAGGTTACCGGTCATGGCGACCTGTTTATCAAGTCCGACCCCGTCGGCGCTTCAATCTACATCGACGATGAAATGCAGGAGGGTGTGACCCCGAAGTTCATCGAATCGATACAGGCGGGACTGCACACTATACGCCTCGTAAGACAAAATCTTGTCGGTTCGAGTTCGGTGTTCATCACCCCTGACGAGATGGCGCGGCTGGAGCTCAAGCTCGAGCGAGGAAAGGCGTTGTTGAAAGTGATCTCCTCACCGCTCGAGGCCACGGTGTTTCTCGATGGGAAAGAGGTCGGCCCGACACCACAGACGATACGCGATATCGATACGGGCAGGCATACGTTGCGTGTCACGATGGAGGGCTATCTCCCCTACGAGCGGACAATCGAACTGAATTCGGGCGCGGAGGAGCGTGTCAATATCGAACTCGCTCGCTTCGCCTCGCTGAGCGTACTCTCCGATCCCTTCGAGGCGACAGTATTCCTCGACGGACGCGACATCGGCCCGACACCGCAGACGATACGCGATATCGATGCGGGCAGGCATACGTTGCGTGTCACGATGGAGGGCTATCTCCCCTACGAGCGGACAATCGAACTGAATTCGGGCGCGGAGGAGCGTGTCAATGTCGAACTCGTTCGCTTCGCCTCGCTGAGTATCGCCTCGACACCGCCCGGCGCTTCGGTCGAGTTGCATCGGTTGTCGCGGGGAGAGACCGGCGATCTTGTCGCCTCCGGCCTGACGCCTCTCGAGGTTGATTCGCTCAAACCGGGGGATTTCCGTGTGATCGTGAAACGCGACGGCTACCGCGATTGGACCACCGTTGAGAATGTGTCTTCCGGCGCTCAACGTAGTGTCACGGCAACCCTTGTTGAGCGGTTATCAACCGGCGCGCTTACCCGGGCCATGCTATTCCCGGGCTTGGGCCACTACTACCTTAACCGGAACGCCGAGGGGACATTCTTCCTGGTGGGCGAACTCGGCGCAATCGGCTTTCTTGCCCGGGCGGTCTCCGACTACAACGGAAAGGTGAATACCTACCTCGATGCTCGGGAGACGTACGGTCTTTCCGTGTCTCAAGAGGACCTCGATGCCGCATACGAGGCCCGGATGACGGCCTACGACGAGGCGAAATCCGCACGCAATATGGTCTATGTCGCGGTGGGGGTCTCTGCCTTTATCTACCTGTGGAACCTCGTAGATGTGAGCAAGGCGGAATACGGGGAAAGTTCAACCACATCGACCGGTCCCAGGGCGATGCCCGCGCGCGGCGCGCGGGACAGGGCGACACCGACCGGCTTTATGCTGACTCCTGACCTGCTGATGGACTCCGCGAGAGACCCTGCGATGGGGGTCACGCTCGCGATCCGGTTCAACATGAACGGGTGGGAGTAGATCATGAAATGCACTTATCTCATTATAATGGCCATGCTGGTCACGCTGCTGGCGATATCCTGCGAAGAACTGCCGACCGACAGCGGCGAAAGGGATAATCCGAATGAAATTTCCTGGACCAAGCACACCATCGACGGCACGTTCTATGGTGCTATTAGCGTTTATGCCACCGACGTTGACGGCGACGGCGACACGGACGTACTCGGCGCTGCGGCAGGTGCCAACGACATCACCTGGTGGGAGAACATGGGCGGCGGCGCGGGCTGGACCGAGCACACCATCGACGGCGAGTTCGATGGTGCTGAGAGCGTTTACGCTACCGACGTTGACGGCGACGGCGACACGGACGTACTCGGCGCAGCCTGGGATGCCGACGACATCACCTGGTGGGAGAACAGCGGCGGCGGCGCAGGCTGGACCGAGCACACCATCGACGGCGAGTTCGATGGTGCTGAGAGCGTTTACGCCACCGACGTTGATGGCGACGGCGACACGGACGTACTCGGCGCGGCTTGGTTCGACGGCATAGCATGGTGGGAGAACATGGGCGGCGGCGCGGGCTGGACCGAGCACACCATCGACGGCACGTTCTCTGGTGCTATTAGCGTTTACGCTACCGACGTTGACGGCGACGGCGACACGGACGTACTCGGCGCTGCTCGGATTGCCGACGACATCACCTGGTGGGAGAACATGGGCGGCGGCGCGGGCTGGACCGAGCACACCATCGCGGGCGAGTTCGATGGCGCCTATAGCGTTTACGCCACCGACGTTGACGGTGACGGCGACACGGACGTACTCGGCGCTGCTGTTAATGCCGGCGACATCACCTGGTGGGAGAACATGGGCGGTGGCGCAAGCTGGACCGAGCACACCATCGACGGCGCGTTCGATGGTGCTTATAGCGTTTACGCCACCGACGTTGACGGCGACGGCGACACGGATGTACTCGGCGCTGCTATGGCTGCCGACGACATCACCTGGTGGGAGAACATGGGCGGTGGCGCGGGCTGGAGAGAGCACACCATCGACGGCGAGTTCGATTATGCCAATAGCGTCTACGCCGCCGACGTTGACGGCGACGGCGACACGGACGTACTCGGCGCTGCCGAGTGGGCCGGCGACATCACCTGGTGGGAGAACGGCCTGATTCCGTAGGAAGCCCGGTAGGGTAGACTGGTCGTGTGGCCCGGGAATTTATTCCCGGGTCTCATATCCCTTTGCCCAAAGCCGTCTGCAATTTCCGTTCCTTTAGATTAGATAAGTGGGTGAGGACACATCTCAGGATGTGAAACCCGGGAATAAATTCCCGGGCCACCCATCCGGGTCTCATATCATCTGCAACATAACAGTATCTTCCTTCCATGAAATCCCGTTATGAAAACCCTGCCCATGCCCGATACCTCACCTTTGGCTGCTTCCGTCGGAAGCATCTTTTTATCCATAATGCCCTGGCTTCTCTCTTCACACTTCAGCTTGCAGAATGGCGTAAAGATACCGGCATCCAGCTCTGGGCCTGGGTGATTATGCCAAATCATATCCACCTCCTGGTCCACGCTGGAAATCTTGACTTGGGCAAGAGCCTGGGTGCTCTAAGGCGACCTTTTGGCCACCGGGCTCTCCGCTGGTTGGAGGAACGGATGCCCGCTACCTACAAGGATCTCGCTGCAACAGACCACGGCAAAACGGCTCACCGCTTCTGGCAAGCGGGAGGTGGATATGATCGAAACGTTTTCACCGATAATGCTGTCAGGAAGGCAATGGAGTATATCCACAACAACCCTGTCCGAGCGGGCTTGGCTCGACTGCCTGAAGAGTATCCATGGTCCAGTGCGAGGTTTTGGATCACAGGCGAGCATGCTCAGCTTGAGGTAGATGTTCCTCAATGGTGGAAGTAAGAAACTGGATGTGCGTGTGGCCCGGGAATTTTATTCCCGGGTCTCATATCCCTTTGCCCAAAGCCGCCTGCAATTTCCGTTCCTTTAGATTAGATAAGTGGGTGAGGACACATCTCAGGATGTGAAACCTGGGAATAAATTCCCGGGCCACCCCTCGCGATGACGGGGAGTGCGAGTGACGGCTGCCGTCTGCTGGATTTCAACCACCGAAGAAGTCCGCTACCGCCTCGACCACCTCACCCTGCATCTCTTCAGTCAGCTCCGGGTAGATGGGGAGCGCAAGGGTCTCGCGGGCCGCCGCCTCGCTGTGCGGAAAGTCCCCCTCACGGTAACCGAGATAGGCGAAACACTCCTGCATGTGCAGGGGCACCGGGTAGTATATCTCGACGCCGATCTGTTTTCCGCGAAGGTGTTCGATCAGTTGGTCGCGTCGGTCGGAGCGGATGATGAACTGGTTGTATATGTGACGGCGCTCCGGCAGTACCACCGGCAGAATAACACCCTCGAGCCCCTCCAGTTTTCCCTCGCTGGCCGATTCGATCACCAGCCCTGCTTCGGTGAAGCGCCTGCGGTAGGTCTCAGCGTTGACCTTTCGGCCATCGCTCCACTCGTCGAGGTGGTTCAGTTTCACCTGGAGCACCGCGGCCTGGAGCGCATCGAGGCGGAAATTTCCGCCGATGAACTTGTGGTAATACTTCGGTCTGCCGCCGTGAACACGCAGGATTTCCAGCATTTCCGCACGTTTCTTATCGTGGGTGACCACCATGCCGCCGTCGCCCGCGCCGCCGAGGTTCTTCGAGGGGAAGAACGAGAAGCAGCCGTAGTGGCCGATGGAGCCGGCACGCCTGCCCTTGTATTCCGAACCGATCGCCTGGGCCGCATCCTCGATGACCGCGATGCCGTGCCCGTCGGCGATCTCCATCAAGGGGTCCATCTCGACCATCTGCCCGTAGAGATGGATCGGGATGAGCGCCTTCGTCCTCGGGGTGATCGCCGCCTCGAGCAGGGAGGGGTCCATGTTGCAGCTTACGGGATCGACATCCACGAAGACGGGCTTTGCGCCGGTACGGACGATGCAACCAGCGGTGGCGAAGAAGGTGTAGGGAGTGGTGATTACCTCATCGCCCTTGCCGACGCCTTCGCTCATCAGGGAGATCAGAAGAGCATCGGTACCCGAAGCGACGCCGATGCCATGCGCGCACTGCGAGTATTCGGCGATCGACTCCTCGAGCTGCTTGACCTTCGGCCCAAGGATAAAGTGCTGTGATTCAAGGACTCCCATGACGGCTACATCGATTTCCTCGCGGATGGATGCATACTGCGCCTTGAGGTCCAACAGAGGCACGCTCACTTTATATATCCTTTCATTTATATCCCGGCGTCAACTTTTCGCAAGGTAACGCCCGACATGCCCGCGATTCATGTGAATCGGTTTACTAGTGGACGAGATCACATGATTCGATGGTTTCTGAATCAGCTGAGACGCCGGCCATGTACGATGTCATCGTAGTAACGCTCCCCGGTTCGCTTGTCCTCGGGTAGCGGCTGATCCTCATCGAGGTCGAGGCAGCGCAGGATGCCGGGTTCGACTTGATGATAACGGTAGCCGCTTTCAGGGCAGACCATCACGCCATCCTTGTCGGGCTTGCCGAGGGGGAGACCGTGACGGCTGACCCACCCGGCCTGTTTCGCCGGGACTCCGACGATCATTGCATAGTCGGGAACATTTTTGGTTACCACCGCACCGGCCCCGATGAAGGCGTAACGTCCGACGGTGATGCCGCTGACGACGGTCGCGTTCGCGCCGATGGATGCGCCGCGCTTGAGCACGGTCTTCTCAAATAGCTTATGGCGGTTGACCTGGGAACGGGGGTTGGTGATGTTGGTCAGGACGCAGGAGGGGCCGAGGAAGACATCATCCTCGATTACCAACCCGGTATAGATCGAAACGTTGTTCTGAACCTTGACGTTATTGCCGACAACAGCGCCGCCGTCGACGTTCACGTTCTGGCCGAGGACGCAGTTTTTCCCGATTTTCGCGCCCTTCATGATATGACTGAAGTGCCAGATCTTCGTGCCTTCCCCGATTTCCACCGGTTCGTCGATTACGGCGGTCGGGTGGGCGAAGTAGCCTTTTGAGGGGTTGCCGCTGTCCTCTTGCGGACAAGCGAGCGGCTCGCCACCCTTCTCGAGCGACTGCTGGCAGAGCTTCAGGAGGCGCAGCACGCGAAGCCCTTCCTCGCCATCGGTGAGCGGGGTCGTCCGGTTTTCGACGCACTCGAGGAAATGAGCGCACTCGTTACGCAGAGGTTCCTCTGCGGGCAACTCGACCGGCCGGGATTCCGCCTTGATCGCGGTGGGAACCTGGTTCTTCCATTCGATTCTGTGGGGGAAGAGCAGCAGCTTGCACTCGGCGGTGTCATCGAACAGGGCCATTTTCTCCGACCCGACGACCACCAGCCGCTGCTCCTTGAAGGGGTGCAGCCAACTGACGAAGATGTGGGCGAGCACTCCTCCGGGGAAGGTGAAATGGCTCAAGGTGGAGTCGGCGACGCCATGGGTGAGGTATCCCTCACCCTGGCAGGAGACCCGTCCGGGCTGCTGTTCGAGGAGCGCGAGTATCACCGAGATGTCGTGCGGTGCAAAGCTCCAGAGAATGTTCTCCTCGGTGCGGATCTTGCCGATGTTCAGACGGTTGGAGTAGATGTAACGAACCTGGCCGAGCTCGCCGTCGGAGATCAGCTCCTTCAGCCTGCGGACAGCGGGGTGGTAACGGAGGATGTGACCGACCATCAGGATCCGCCCGTGATCCCGCGCGAGCTTTACCAATTCCTCGCCTTCGGAGATCTCGAGAGCGAGCGGCTTCTCGACGAAGATATCCTTGTCGGCTTCGAGCGCCTGCTTGGCGATGTTGTAGTGCTGAGCCGCGGGGGCGGCAATGGCAAGCGCCCGGACAGAATCGTCGCGCAGGAGATCGCCGATATCGGTTGTGAAGCGAGTCCCCGGATATTGCTCCGTGACATTCTTCTCCCGGTTCGGATCGGAGTCGCAAACAGCGGCGAGTGCGCCGAGTTCATGGAAGTTGCGTACGATGTTCCTGCCCCAGTAGCCCATGCCGACTACGCCGACTTTGACCTTCATAAAGTGATCCTCTTGAAATTCCGCCGCCCGTGGGCGGGATGAAAATATCCTGACCGTTGAAACCGCTCTCCCTGCAAAGCTACTGACCGAGACGTCCAATCGCGTAGATGACCTTGAAACCGGTAACCGGTGAATCGCCGCCGATTTCGACCAGTGGCGCTTTCGTTCCGACATCTTCGGTCAATTCCGCCGGGAACGGTTCGAGTCTGCCATAGAGCAGTCGCTTGACAAGCTCCTTGCCGGCCATCGTTTTCGGGATCAGGCCGAAGCGCACCGCCACCACGCGCATCAGTCCGAAGATATTGGATTTAATACCCCTGTCTGCCGTGGGAAAACCCGCGAGCAGCCGCACGTTGAAACCGGCGGGCTCCATCAGCTCTTTCAACCCCTTCGCGGAAAAATACTTGTAGGAACAGGGACTGGGGTTGAAGTCGGGGCGCTCGGGGTTGGCCGAGCAGATAAAGAGCACTCCGCCCGGCCTGAGTACGCGCTTTGCTTCGGATACGAACCGGGCCGGATCGGGGAAATAATATATCGCCTCGAGCAGGGCGACGACATCGAATGAGCCGTCCTCGAAGGGGAACTCGCCCGCGTTCATCCAACGGACCTCCAGGCGTCCGTGATAATGATCATTTACCGCTCTGACCATTTCCGGGTCGATGTCTCCGCCGACCACGCGCTTTGCGCGCCGGGCGATGAATCCAAGGCCGATTCCGGGTCCACAGCCGACCTCGAGCAGCTCTCCGCCCTCGGCGAGTTCGGCAGCGATCTCATAACGGGTGCGGAGCATGTCGAGCGTCTCGGCCAACGCGCCCATGCCCGGAGACTCGGTGACTTCCAAATATCCTTCAAGATTATCCATGACTGTGCAAATCCATCTATAGCAATTCCCGAAAGTGCGTGGATATTGTAAGAATCATTACTTGTTCGTTCAGGTCTTGGCGCGACGGAACGGTAGGAACATAAAGATTGCTGCGCTGCGTTCGCAATGACGTGGTAATTTCGAGAACTGTTTTATAAGCAGTTCAGAACAGGTCGATTCAGGTGATCTCGTCCAATATATTCCTTCACAATGAACGGTCCTGAAGCCGGATCGTTCCCGCCGGGGGAGGGATTATGGATGGACAGGATTCTGACTTTTGGGCCGTTCCCACCCGCCGCCGACCTTCGCCCCCTTTCCGGCAATGACCAGCGTGACCTCGCCACGCGGCCGCTCCTGCGAAAACCGCCGCGCGAGTTCACCCAGGGCACCGCGAACGAATTCCTCATGTTTCTTGGTCAGTTCACGGCAGAGCACCGCCGGGCGTGACTCGCCGAAAACCTCCGCCAGCTCGGCAAGTGTCCTTCCCGTGCGCAACGGCGATTCGAAAAGAATCAGTGTGAACGGCAGCTCCGCAAGTTCCGCGATCCGTTTCCTGCGCCCCTTCTTGCGGGGGAGAAAGCCCTCGAAGAGAAAACGGTCGGTGGGCAGGCCGCCGGCGACCAGCGCCGCGAGGGGAGCGCTGACACCGGGCACGGGAACAACCGTCAGTCCCTCGGCGACCGCTTGGCGCACAAGGCGGAAACCCGGGTCGGAAAGGGTCGGCGTCCCGGCATCCGAAACAAGTGCGAGGCTGCCTCCCGCCTTGAGCGAACCGATCAACTTCGGCAATACGCGTCGTGCGTTGTGCTCATGATACGGCGTGGTGCGGGTAGTCAGGCCATAATGGTTGAGCAGGATACGGATGCGGCGAGTGTCCTCGGCGGCGACAAGATCGACATCTTGCAGGATTCCAGCCGCTCGAATGGTGAGATCGCCAAGATTACCAATCGGCGTCGAAACCACATACAGGGTGCCCGGCAGAACCTCGCTATTGTTATCCGGAATGTTCTTTATCATTGACCTCTTCCCGGTATGGCTAAACCGTTTCCGGTTTTCTTACAGAACGCTCCGAGATTAATTCCATGCTGATACGCCCAGGATCAAGATAATGAAACAAAGGTCCATCTTCCGTCATGATCGTCAAACAGGTGACAGAATATCAGAATTCATCGCTGATGAAAGCCTTCAGGAAATTAAACGACCGGGACCATTGAACGCTGTCAATACTCGGAGGGTATTACGGTAAGATCAATCGTTCCACTTGATAATGCTTCTAAATATATGTATATAAATATAATAACCGAAATGAATATCCACTTCATCTCGCCCGACATAATCTCCGGCGATTCGGGAAAGTACATTTCCTTCGTTAACGACCCATGGGCAAAACATGGGGGTCAAATGACCAGCGAAATTACCGGACTCAAGAGGTGCCTGATCGCACTCGCGGTTATCTCCCTGATCGCTCCGACAGGTTTCGCGCAAATCGGAAATATCCGGACTTTCACCGTGCCCAGTTACGAGATGTTCCCTCGAGAACCCTACGAGATTACCGCGAGACTGGTACGCATCAGCGAACATTGCGACCTGTATGTCGCCGAGGACCAGCTCGCCCCATATGTGAAGAACAACAACCTCGTACCTGTGCTCGATGCGGAACTGGATTCATTGCTCGACTTCATCGAGAATTCGACGCTTGTGAATCCCGCTCAGGGCGCGTTCCTCTCGGTGCGCAACCTCGTCGCATCAGGGAACGAAGCCCAGGTGCCGGAGAGGTGCGAGATCCTGATGCTCGACATCCTCGACGAAGCCGGGTTGGGTCGCTTCGGATCAAAGGAAGACTACTACTTCGGCGGCATATACGAACCGGAAGGCCCTGACGGGAGTGAGCTGCTTATGCTGGACACGCACCCGCAAAGGTTTATCGAGGATGAAGAGGTGTGGTACATTGACGCGTATGGTAACATGGAGCCGTGGACAGGAGAATCCAACACCGGGAAGAACGCTGTTGTCAACCTGCTGGCTCACTGGATGGCATATCAGGTCAATCCCGACGAGGAGGGCTGGGTGGTGGATGGGGTGGCATCGATGTGCGAACAACGCACAGTCGGACTACCCAGTTTCTATGGCGATTACCAGGTCGCCTCCGGCCTCCTTAACGTTAGTATAGGTGGATACAACCTGACATACACACCCTCGATAAGCTGGCTCCTTACTAACAGAATGGGCCTTCTGAAGTCATATCTCTTCTTCGAATACCTCCATGAAAAGTACGGAGGGGACAATCTACTCAAGGCAATCGGGGCGGCATCGGAAAACGGAATCGAGGGAATGAGTGCAGGCCTGACGCAGAGCCGAGAAACGAACCCATTGACCGAACCCTTCCAGTCTCGCACCCTGGAGCAAATCTTCCTTGACTATGGAGTCGCCTGTGTCGTGGATACGACAGACGACAACGACAACGGGCTGTATCAATTCGATAACTTGACATTTGAACGAACGAGCAGGGTCGGAACAACATTAGAATGGAGTTGGAGCAGAAAACCACCTTATTTGATATCTGCCGGTCGCTGGACGGTACAATACGCATACACGTTTTATGCCATGTATCATCCGAATGCCTTACTGGATCCATTGGGAAAAATCTACTTCGACGGAAAAAACAATCTTAAGCTTGGAATAGATGTCGTCAGAGTAGCTGGCGAAGGAGATTACAGCTCCGAATTCCGTATCGACCAGGTCGTTCTGGACGCCGAGAACCGTGGCGAAATTGAACTTTCTCCGACGGGATGGTTATTTGGTCCGCAAGATTCGGCCTACTACAGTAATCTGTTGATTGTGACCGTTAAAACCGACAGCATCGACGATATCAGTCCCGCATTCATAGTAAACAACGAGCCGGACTATTTCCTGGCTCCACGAGTGAACGCGATTGGCGCCTCGGAGACCTCGATTAGGCTGTACATCAACGCGCCTGTATGGGAATCGGCCCCCGGCGGCTCTACAATTGGCGAGTCAACGGTTGCCTCCGAAGAGAACAAGCGGGACAGACTCACGAAATGGAAACAGTCTTCCGGGTATCCCGACAGAAGCACCGCCAACGAGGGCGGCCTGATCGGATATGCCATTCACCGTTCCGAGAACGCGGAATCCGGGTATACCGAGATCGCGACCGGTGCTATCGGCGACACCTATCTTGATGATGGACTGGTTAGCGATCAGACTTACCACTACCGGGTCTACGCGGACTACGCCAGTCCCCCCGGCCGGAGCGAATTTGCCTATGATTCCGCAGCAGCACGTTCGGTATCGAACATCGTCACATGTGTGTCCAATTTCGGCATGTACGGGGACCCGAACGATAATTTCCCCTCCTTCGAGTGGCCCAACGGCACCGGGGTCTGGTATCTCTGGATGGGCGGCTTCTGGGCGGGAACCGAAATTGAAGGCTTACCACTGGTCACTCAAGCCGACTACAGCCTTGGGTACGAGTGGATACCGACCCTGGATTCCAGGCAGCAAATATCCGTACTTGGCAGTGAGCAATTCGTACACCATACCAAGTTCGATGACAAAGGACCCATTGCAGGACACATACCCATCGGTTTACTCGTAGACCAGACGGTTCAGCTCTGGCCCGCGAGCGAGGATTCACTATTGGCGAACGTGATGATGATCCAGGTTGATGTAGTGAACATCAGCGGAGGTAACCTCGAGGATGTCTACCTCGCCTGGTACTTTGACTGCGACGTGGGCCAGGGGCCGAACGGCGATGTAAGTTCACCGTACATAGACGATTACCTTGATTTCGATGAAAGCCGCAGGATGGCCTACATGTACGACGCCGACGACCCCACGACCAGCGAGGACGATACCGGCGAAAACGGCCTGGCACCGGGATATATCGGCGCGCGTTTTATCAACACGCCGGTGTGGAACGCACGGCCCTACTTCAGTTGGTGGAACTGGGAAAACGATCCGGGTAACGACGAAGAGAGTTTCGCTTTCATGAACGGGAGCCATGAGATGTTCAACGGGCAACACTACATGCCCACGCCCGGGGAAGTGAACGCGCCGCCGTTCGACTACCGCTTCCTGATGTCCACCGGCCCCTACTCATTCGCAGATGGGGAGACCTTGAGCGTGGACATCGCGCTGATGATCGGCGACGGACTCGAAAATCTTCAGGCGGTCTCGGATCATGTTATCAGCGAGTTCATGGGAGTGATTTCCGGGGAGACCGAGTTGCCGTCCACCTTCACCTTGAAACCGGCCTACCCGAACCCGTTCAACCCCGCGACTGTGATTCGCGTCAGCCTGCCCGAAGCATCGGAACTGAAGCTGAGGGTCTATAACATCCTCGGCGCAAGGGTTGCGGAGCTTGCAAGCGGACGCTATTCGGCCGGCCACCACAGCTTTGTATTCGACGGTAAAGACCTGGCGAGCGGAGTCTACTTCGTCCGCGCACTCGCGCCCGGCAAAATGAACCAGACGCGCAAGGTGGTTCTCATACGGTAAGGTCGACAGTATAGATGAAACCCGCCACCGACACTTCGGGGTGTAGCCACCCGAACGATTAAAAGATGTGTTCCGGTCCGTAGCGGGCGTCAGATTTACCGAGCCGGTCATTTCAACCTCCGAAAATCGCCAGCAGAAACACCCCGACGACTACCACGAATACCAGGTGAAATGTGAATTCCGCCATGCGCCAATCTGTTCTGATACGGTTCCGGTTCATCGCTCACTTCTCCGAATAATTCAATCGGAAATATGGCAAAGCGTGTGCCAAAGTAGAGGATAAGCACCGACCCGTAACACTCCGGCTTGTACCACGGACTTCTGTAGTATCTTCATAATGCCATAATAACCAACAACATATAATGTCCCGTTAACCGTTTTTTCACACCCGAAGAGCAATGCCCGAACGCCACGCCATCCCGTTAACCCTCGCATTGTCTGAGCAGAGAATGTGACCGCCGTCACCGGGAGAATCCGCCTGTAGTGGCCCGATCAGCCCACCTGTGGGATTGGTTTCACTCCCTAGAGAATGAAATCCGACCCCAAAGTGTCGGGATCTGCTCACCCGACCGTGCAGAAGAGGGAGCATGATTGGTTGCGCGCATCTTCGATGCACGCGAGCTTCGGTTTGGGCCACACGACGGCCTCTCGCAATGACGAAGAGGGACTGTGTAACCACAAGATGCGCGCAAGCTGGCGGGGCCACTCGATCTAACATGTATAATAACGGAGACCAGTTTATTGACGCGGTTATTTGGATACCAACCAAAATAAACCCGGCGAGACGCGCTCGCCGGGCCACCCCTGGATCGATAATAACGGTCGCGATGCCGGTTACAATTCCCGAATCATCGGATCGCCTGTCTCAAAGAACCTGGTTACGTTCTGCGGGACGACATACTCCTTGAAAGCCGTCTGGCGGATAATCCTGATGCTGCCTAAGCCATCGCAGAGATTCTGACCGATTCGACCCTGCGCCCTGCGATAGGCGGGATCGAAGACCATACGGCCCAGACTACCCGCGAGACGGCTTGAGAACTCCTTGTCCTCCGGGTCGGGAATCTGAATTGTGGCATCGCGGCGGACGAGATGCTCGAACATCAGGTCCGGGTTTACTCCGCTTCGCGGTAGAACGACTCGCGGAACTCCCAACGCG
>SDBV01000106.1_pt1 | contig 95790 bp, 99 predicted proteins | sample 2277081 | NCBI WGS metagenome assembly SDBV01 (sample SAMN10402039, study PRJNA504765) | marine sediment metagenome | isolation source: marine sediment core GS10_PC15, 223 cmbsf | place: Arctic Ocean: Southern Knipovich Ridge | collected 2010
ACACGAGCAGTGCAAGGCACGACGACAAGCCTTGCTGGTGGCAAGGCGCGGAGGAGAAACGCAGCAATGCGATGTGGATCGGTTGCCAGGCGACGGGAGTGCCTACTGAGATAGGCTCTAAAGTGGGGTCTCTCGAGTGGGGTCAGACACTTTTTCGAGTGGACACTTTTTCGAGTGGGGTCTCGAGTGGGGTCAGACACTTTTGCGAAGGCACGCTATGAAGTAGCCGTCGGTTCCGTGCGCGGTCGGATCGATGAAGGGCAGGCCGTTTCGCCACGGGATCGAATCGGGCCACGTGGACGGGGGATCCGGGACGGGCTCGAATTCGGGATGCTCTTTTAAAAATCTCTCGATCTGTTTTTCTCCCTCTTTCTTGAGAATCGAGCACACCGCGTAGACGAGCCGTCCGCCTTCGACCACGAGAGGCGCCACGTTGTCCAGCATGGCGCGCTGAACGCCAACGAGGGAGGCCACCCGATCCGGTGAAAGCCGCCAGCGGATCTCCGGTCGCCTGCCCAGGGTTCCGGTCCCGGAGCACGGCGCGTCGAGAAGGATCCTGTCGAACGGGCCCTCCAGCGCTCCCACGCCCGCCTGGAGGTCCACCACAACGGTGTTCGCCACAAACCCCTGGCGGCTCAACTCGAAGGCCCCGCGATCGAGCTTGCTCCGGGCGCGATCCGCGGCGGTGATCTCGGACCGGCCGCCGGCGAGCATCGCGATGGTCCCTGTCTTGCCGCCCCTCCCGGCGCAAGCATCGAGAACGCTCAGCCCGGGTTTTGGATCGAGGGCCGCAACGACCAATCCCGCCCCATCGTCCTGGTACGCGGCGAGCCCCTCTTCTTCAATCGTTCTCCCGTCGCGCCGGGAGCGGACGTCGATGGACCACGGCAGGCAGGGGCCGATCGACGCGCTGTCTGAAAGCCTTTCAAGGAGATCGGCTCTTGTGACCCGCGATGTGTTGACCCTCATGGTGCGTCGGGATCTGTCATTGAAGACGCGGGCGATGGCCAGCGCCTCTCCCGTGCCCCGATCGTCGATCATTCGGGCGAGCAACCACTCGGGAAGTCCGTACCGCTCGGCCAGTTCTTTCACGGAGGCGCCGTCGTCGTCTTTTGGAGGCCGAAGGGCATCGGGCTCCCTCGCGGCCAGGTTTCTAAGCAGCGCGTTTACCAGACCGGAGAGCCCCGGAGAGGCGGAACGCTTGACGGAGGACACGGCCTCGGAAACCGCCGCCCTCACGGGGATCCGATCCAGATAGGCTATCTGGTATGCCCCTATGCGGAGGATGTTGCGCACGGTGACGTCGAGCTTGCGGAGTCCCCCCCTCGACGAGGCCGAATCGAGAAGACGGTCGAGCCACGGACGCCGCCGAAGGACGCCAAGGACCAGCTCGGTTGCGAGCGAGGAATCCCTCGGGTCTTTCAGGGTTGCCGCCTGCGCTTCGAGGGCCGCCGCCGCGAAGGCCCCGTCCCGCTCCACGCGGTCGAGCACCTTGCGCGCAACCTCTCGAGCCGGGGCCATCTAACCCACGATCAGGCGCGAGATGTCGTTCCAGGTCGCAAAGAGCATCAGCATCACGATCATCGCCAGCCCCACCACCATGACGCGCTCCTTGATCCTGAGACTCACCGGCCTGCGAATGATCCCCTCCACGGCAATGAAGATCAGCTGACCCCCGTCGAGCACCGGGATGGGAAGCAGGTTGATGAGGCCCAGGTTCAAGCTGATGAGCGCCATCATCCAGAAGAAGCTCGACGGTCCCTGCTCCCCCGCCATCCCCGCGAGCTGGCCGATCATGATGGGGCCGCCGATGCTGCGCATGGACACCTCGCCGCGAAACAGGAGCTTGAAACCGATGCCGATCATACGAATGCCGGCCCATGTTTCATCTTTCGAATAGCGCCATGCGCTCGAGACGAGCGACGGGTTGGGGATCTTCTTCATGGGGTCGGTCTCGGCGAAGATCTCGAACCCCTTGTCGTACGCGTCCCGCGCTATTCCCAGATCCTTGGCCTGCCCGGCGGGAATGAAGCGGGGCTTGAAAGAACTCGTCATCCGCTCCGCTCCGCGGGACCACTCGAGCACCTCGGCCTCGTCGGGCTTCTTGTAGACGGCCGACGATATCTGACCCAGGCCCAGACTCCGGCCCCCGTACGAGATGAGACGATCCCCCCTTTTGAGGCCTATCTCGGATGCGGCGCCCTCGGGATCCACATAGACCACGAAGTCGGTGCAGTAGGTCAGCCCCACGCCTTCCAGGGAGGAAGCGTGCGAGGGAATCGGGAGAGTTATCTTCAGGGGTTCCGCCTTCTCGTCGTAAGGCTGTGGGGATTTCGGGCTGAATTCTTCTCTCATGCGTCTGACCGAGAGGGTCACGGTCTTTCCCGCCGCCCCGACGATCGTGCTTTCCAGATCCTTGAGGCGCTTCACCTCTTGTTTGTCCACGGCGACGATCATGTCGAATGTTTCGAGGCCCGCCAGAGCGCCGGGGCCGTCGAGATCGGTCACGCCCACGACGGAGGCCAGGTAGCTCCTTCCCACGCCGATCCGGCCTATGGTCTCCTTCTCCGAGAGCACCACCGTGGCCTCGATGGACTCGGGGGCGATGTCGCGTTCCAGGATCTCGCCGTCTCGATCGATCTTGAATCGAAGCGTGACATCGGGGTTGGGCGCCACGATTGCCACCATCTCATCGAATGTATCCACATCATTGCCCTCGATGGAGACGATTCGATCTCCCGCCCGCAGGCCGGCCGCAGCAGCCGGGCTGTTCGGGATGACGAAGCCCACCTCCGACGGCAGGACATCGGTCATGGTAAGCCCCACGCCGAAGTGCAGAATGAGTGGAAAGATCAGGTTCATCGCCGGGCCGCCGATGATGATGAAAAAACGTTGCCACAGTGGTTTGTCGGTGAAGGCGCGCCCCCGATCCTCGGTCTGGATCTTCTCGGTGGGGTCCTCGCCGAGCATCTTGACGTATCCCCCGATGGGCACCGCTGAGATCTTGTACAGGGTTTCCCCCTTGCGAAAACCCAACAACTTCGGTCCGAAGCCCAGGGAGAACGTGTGCACCTTCACCTTGAACAACTTTGCCATCACGAAGTGACCGCCCTCGTGGATGAACACGAGCACGCCGATCAGGACAATAAAATACAACGCGTAGGAAACTGCTGTCATGGTGGGACCTTACCACAAGAAATGCCCGACACAATCGCGGCCTTTTTTTGTGCAAAAGGTCCAATTGACAACGCGGACGTTTGTTCAGTATAGTCCAGTCCCGTGTTCATCACGGAAAAAAACCAACAAGAAATAGTGAATTTGCGTTGTTGTCAGGTTGCCCTCGAAAGACGGAAACCCGACTGGTAACTACTGGAGAGGTGGTTTGTCCATGTCCGCCGAAACCAAACCCAAGAAGTTGATCTTTGTTACCGGTGGTGTTGTCTCCTCCATCGGAAAGGGTCTCGCCGCCGCGTCCCTCGGCGCCCTGATGGAGAACCGCGGGCTCAAGATAACGCTGATGAAGTTGGATCCGTACATCAACGTGGATCCGGGCACCATGAGCCCGTTTCAGCACGGCGAGGTCTTCGTGACCGACGACGGGGCCGAGACCGATCTCGATCTCGGGCATTACGAGCGCTTCACCACCGCGCGCATGTCCCAGAGCAACAACCTCACCACAGGCCGCGTCTACTACTCGGTGATCAGCAAGGAGCGCCGGGGTGAGTACCTCGGTCGAACCATCCAGGTGATCCCCCATATCACCGACGAGATAAAGAACTTCGTCATCGAGCGGTCAAGGGACTTCGACCTGACCATCGTGGAGATCGGGGGGACCGTGGGTGACATCGAGTCCCTGCCGTTCATGGAGGCCGTCAGACAGCTCAAGGTTGAGCAGGGGCCGGGCAACGCCATCTGCATTCACGTGACCCTGGTGCCGTACATCGCCGCCGCGCGAGAGCTGAAGACCAAGCCCACACAGCACTCGGTCAAGGCCCTGCGGGAGATCGGCATCCAGCCGGATATCCTTATCTGTCGTACCGAGCAACCTCTGGAGGATGATCACCGAGCAAAGATCGGACTTTTCTGCAACGTGTCGCGAGAAGCGGTTATCGAGGCTCGCGACGTGGGTTGCATCTACGAGTTGCCCATCGCCCTCCATCAGCAGGGGCTCGACGATCTGGTTTGCAAGTGCCTCAACATCTGGTCCAGGGGATCGGACCTCGATGAATGGCATCAGGTAGTCAAGCGTATCAAGGATCCGAAGGACGAGGTGACCATCGGTGTGGTGGGCAAGTACGTGCACCTCCAGGATGCTTACAAGAGCCTCAACGAGGCCCTCGTGCACGGGGGGATCGCCAACAATTGCAGGGTCAACCTTGTGCACATCCAGGCACAGGACGTGGAGCGGGACGGCGCCGATAAGTACTTCGAGGGGATAGACGGCCTGTTGATCCCGGGGGGATTCGGCGAGCGCGGCTCCGAGGGCAAGATCCAGGCGATCCGGCACGCCCGGGAAAACAACGTTCCGTTCTTCGGGATCTGCCTGGGGATGCAGATGGCCGTGGTGGAGTTCGCGAGGAACGTCTGTGAGATCGCCGGCGCCTGCTCGCGGGAGTTCGACGAGAAGGGATCCGATCCGGTCGTCCACCTGATGGAGACGCAGAAGGACGTGACGGAAAAGGGCGCCACAATGAGACTGGGCGCGTATCCGTGCGTGCTGGCGGAGGGAACGCACGCGCGGCGGGTATACGGAAAAAGGGAGATCTCCGAACGCCACCGTCATCGCTTCGAGGTGAACAACGCCTACCGCGATCGGCTGGTGGAGAAGGGCATGACTCTGTCGGGGACGAGCCCCGACGGCAGCCTTGTCGAGATGGTCGAGGTGAGCGGCCACCCGTACTTCGTCGGCTGTCAGTTTCACCCGGAGTTCAAATCGCGCCCCAGGGACCCGCACCCGCTATTCACCGGTTTCATCAAGGCAGCGTTGAAGTAGGGGCGATTTTGGGCGTCGTCCGGGAATCTAATAATGTGATAAAAAAGAAGAACACCGATGTCGACTGAGAAACCCAAGATGTTCGAGTCCCTCGGGGACGTCACGCCGGAGGTCTCCGACTCGGCCGACCGGTCGGCCCGTTATCGCGCCGAGGATCAGGAGGGGCACGCGATTCACTTCCTGAAGCGCCTGGATCGGGCCTCGGGAACCCAGGCGGAGTTGGCCCTGCAGCTCTACAACGATCCGGAGGTGCTCCGATTCATTCTCTATAGCCTCACCATTCCTAAGGAATTCGATCGGGTTGCGGTCTCCCTGCATGAGGACGACAGAGGTCCGTACCTCGTGGCCTCCCGCAAGGGTCGGTTCGTGACTTGCCTCGGCGAGGGGATGAAGATCGGCGGTCTCTATTTACTCAATCACTCCCGACTCCTGACCTATATAGAAAAAAACGAAGAGTATCGGCGTCGCAGAAAGCTGGCCGAATCCCTGGTGGGGGAGAAGCACCAGCTGAAAAAGCTCTTTACGAGGATCGCGAGCAAGGGCGAGGACGTGACACGGGAGGAGATGCTCGCCATTTCGGCCATGCAGCCGGCCCTCAAATTGGCATTTATCGATAAGCTTTTCGAGTTCATATCGAATGTCTCCGACAGTGCGAGAGTGCTGGTCAGGCGGAAGCGCTTCACCAAAAAGGATCGGCCGGTCCTGAAGAGACATTATGAAGAGTACCGGGCCGTCGGCCACATTGCGCTCCTGGCTTCCATGAGCGGTCCGAGCGGGATTGAGGGGACCGTGGCGGACAATGCCGGGGACTTGTTGCATTCGCTCGTCCTGCCGTTGTTCACAGGCGATATGGCCATGCTGCTTCGGCTCGCCTGGTTCATCGGAAAAATGGGCAAGCCGTTGCTGCCCGAGTTGAAGCGCAGGTTCCTCGAGCCGAAGTTGCACGAGGAATGGGCGCTCGCTTTCTTGGGGCTGGTCGTCATGGGATTGCGCCACGGCAAGACCCGCGGAAAGGTGCTTAAAATCCTGAACAGGCTGCCCGACGTTCTCAAAAACTTCGGTTACGATACTCGTGAATTCCTTGTGAAGCTGGAGCTGAAAGATACCATGACCATGGCCCTCCTCTCGCTGATGGAACCGGACAAATCGTACGAGCGGTTGGTGCCCGCCGTCCAGAAGCTATTTTTCGAAGGGCATCGTTCCTTCGAATTGCCGGCGCCCTACGTCTGGGAAAAGCAGGCCGACGTTCCCGAAGATCTGGCCTTTGCATATGTGGTGAACGGCCGGAACAGCTTTTCCGAATGCCCCGAGCTGTTGAACTTTTGTCTTATCCTTACGCCCTGGCTGGCCAGATGCGAGGCGGAGGACTTCTGCTTTCCTCATGACTACTACCGCCACGTCTATGCGCCGTGGCAGCCCGAGGATACGATCGCCCTTATCGACCAGGATCGGGAAAAGAGGGGGGAGAGAAAGCCCGTCAAAGTAGAGCGCACGCCGGCGCGAAACGACCCCTGCCCCTGCGGCAGCGGCAAGAAGTACAAACGGTGCTGCCTCTTGAAGTGAAAAAGCGCGGGCGGGGGTTTTCCGAAGGGGGGATCCGACAAACCCCACGATGAAGTTGACGTCGGCCGCCATCATCGTGCCACCCTGCTGTAGCTCGCCGGCGAGCGGAGCAGGGCCCCTTCCCCTCGTATAAACCCCGCAAACCCGCGTGGTTGCTCGTTTGGCAGAGTGCCAAACGCCTTCCGGGCTGCCCGGAACGTCCCTGGCACAGTGCCGGTTGCCTGTCGAGCCGCCGTCAGCACGATTTCTCCAGTGCCCAACATCTCCCTACCCGCCGGTGACGTCATTGGCAGAGTGCCCGACGCCTGCCGGGGCGCCCGGAACGCGACTTTCCCGATGCCGACCGTCTTCCGGGCCGCCCGGAACGCGATTCTCCCAGTGCCCAACGCCTGCCGGGCCGGTGGGGACGTCATTGGCGGTGAAAAAGTCGTCTTTCCGGCCGCCCGGATCGCAATATTCCCAGTGCCAAGCTTCTTCCGGGCTGGTGGGGACATCATTGGCGGTGAAAAACTCCCCCTCCGGGCCGGGGGAGACGGCCTTGGCACCTGCAAACACGCTCATAGGGCCGGTGGGGACGGTCTCTCATTATGCGGAAAGTGTCGATTGTCGGCCCGATCCCTTGTTCCCCTTGTTCGACGATGCTCGGGAACGGACTGTTGGTCACCGTCAGAAGAAAAAGCACTCACTGAAAATAGGAGTCAGCATGGCTTTTCCAGCTCCTTTGCAGTTGGCCAATACTCGGTCGCCTTTGTTCAACATCCCCATGTAGTGTTCGAAACTGTCGATTGGAGATAGCGAAACGTTGTAAAACCCGTATCCACCGGCCTTGAGGCTAAGAACCGGATCGCCCATCCAATCCTTGTCGACACTAGCGCAAGTGCCTTTGATTAGTGTCCACTTGTTTTCATACTTGCTGTCAGCACTGACTTCGTTGTTTCTGTAGTCTCTGGAAATCTTATTCGCCGTGGTTGCTCGGGGGCACTCTTTTAGCTTTGATACTCTGTTCGATATGCAGCGAGCCAACTTATCGACATTGGCTTTTTTCTTTTCGCACTTAGAGCATATTGCTTGAGTACACTCTGCCGAGAGATGCGATTCGGAGAGTCTTTGAGCGCAAACGGACACAGGAGCGGGCGCCCGTCTTCCTTTGTCGACAGAACCCGATTGGCTCTGTTGGTCTATCTGCTTTTCTTCTTTGGATTTTCCATTTTCTCGAGAACAGATCACTCCCAGAACAATAAAAAGCACCACGCCAGCAACGAGCCATGTCAGCCATCCCGTTCTTTTCTTCGAGACCGCTCCGCACTTCGGGCACGATGCGGCTTTGGTGCTGACTTCGTTTCCGCACTCCTTACATTTCTTCATTGCCATGACTTTCCCTTTCTCCTCGGTCTTGCTGTCGGCTTTTCGCCACGCCTCGAAAATCTATGCAGACAAGCTCTCACGGACAGCCGCCCGGAACTGGTGTGCACAAGTCGTCGAGGTTGCCAGAAACAGAAATCGAAGTGGGTCCGCTGGTGAGCTGGTCCAGAAGCGCGCACACCTCGCAATCGGGAAGAGAGGGGTTGCCGTGGATGAGCAAGCCCTCGCTCAACGAGGTGAGGCCGCTCAGACCGTCCAGGTTGGTGAGGACGTCGTTGTAGGAAATATGCAAGTACCCGCCCACCAACGTGATGCCGCTCAACCCATCCAGGTTTGTGAGGGCGTCGTTGTTATAGATCCACACGTATTCGCCCACCGAGGTGATGGCGCTCAGCCCGGCAAGGTTCGTCAAGGATGCGTTGTCTGTGATATACAACCACCCGCCCAACGAGCCGGTGATCCCGCTCAACCCATCCAGGTTTGTGAGGACGTCGTTGTAGGAAATATGCAAGTACCCGCCCATCGAGGTGATGGCGCTCAGTCCATCTACATTTGTAAGAGAGGTGCCATAGATTTGTACGTCCTCACCCACCGAGGTGAGGTTGGGGAGGTCCAGCGACCATAGGCCGGGTGCGTTGATAAATAAAGAACCGGTGATGCACGGGTATGGCTCAAGTGTGGCTATGTCGAGGATATTGTTGATCGTGTAGCTACCTTCAAGACAGCCATCGGTGTCGGTATCCGTATCGGTGTCGGTATCGGCGTCTGTGTCGGAGTCCGTGTCGGCGTCCGTGTCGCTGTCTGTATCGGTATCAGCATCAGTATCCGTGTCGGTGTCCGAGTCGGTGTCGGTGTCTGTATCCGTGTCGGTGTCTCCGCTGCCGCTGTCGATGCAGAATACAAACCCCTGGCAGTCGGGGTCGGCGCAGTCGATAAGGCCGTCGGCGTCGTTGTCGGCCAGGTCCTGGCACTGGGCGGCGGAGATCTCCATGCCGTCAATGCCGCTGCTGTCATCGTCATCGTCACCGCACCCACCGCAAACCAGCGCGGTGGCGAGCATCGTCAAAAGCAAGTACCTCATTGCTCTGCCTTTCGTTTTGAACGTGAGAGTATTTTAGCAGTGATCGGGGAAAGGCATCGGGAAAAACGTATGACGTCTGTCCGCCTCCGCGATGAAAAGGACAGGCTACGGCGGGATCTTGGATCTTGGAGGACGTTTGTCCTGCGCCGCTCGGCTGCTGCCGAGCTACCCGCCGTCGCCAAGGCTATGGCGAGGCAGGTGGCGGATGAACGAGGCGGCGGATGATCGGAACGGGCAGGCTAGGAGAGTTCGTCTTCCTCGCGGATGGCGCCCTTGGCTCCCCAGCGGGCGAGGATGAAGCATCCGAACGCCAGGCCGATTATAGCCACGAAGGAGATGATCTGGCCGAAGTGCTCGTAGTATCCGGCCTCCGCGACTTCCTTCAGCATCCCCTCTTTGACTGCGAGATCCACGCCGACGGCGATGTACTGGATCGGCGCGCCGATGTCGGTCAACCGGAGGACCGCCGTGATGATGCCGAAGATCGCCGCCCCGGCCATCATACCCGAAGCGATGAGGATCCCCTGCTCCGACCGGGCCTTTCGCACCCGTTCGGAGCCTCCGGTCTTGCCCACAATGAACGCGGTGACCGCTCCGAGCAGGACGGCCATATTGATCCCAATAGGCAGGTACATGCCCAGGGCGAACGCCAGCATGGGGACGCCGCCCATGTACAGGATGACGGCCATGATGGCGCCGAGGCCGTACAGGAGCCACGGCTGCTTGGCCGGGTCGTCGAGCAGTCCCTTGCTCACGGCGGCGATCATGTTGGCCTGGGGCGCCGGGAGCTGCTCCTGATTGGAGACCATCTCCCCGGTCTCCTCGTCCTCGATGACGAAATGATAGCTTGAATTCATCACCGGGATCACGAAGGCGACCACCAGGGCCGCCACGGCGATGCCCAGGAACTTCCAGCGCTCCTGCTGGCGCGGTGTGGCGCCGATCCAGTAACCGATCTTGAAGTCGGAAATGAGCGCCCCGGAAGTGGACAGCGCGGTGCAGACCGCCGTTCCGACGATGAGCGCCACGAACATTCCTCCCTCGCCCTTGAGGCCGAAGGCGACCAGGATGAGAATTGTGAACACCACCGTGATGAGAGTCATGCCCGAAACAGGGTTCACACCGACGATGGCGATTGCCTGGGCGGCCACCGGGGTGAACAGGAACGAGAGGATGAAGCCCACCACGGCGCCGACCGCCGCGTAGCCCATACTGGCGGTCATGCTGTAGGTCTCGCCCGTCGCGGAATCGACCGTGATAATGGCGACGACAAAGAACAGAATCGCCATGAGCAACGCCATCGCAAGCTGGATGAGGAGCACGTTCTTGGGGTTCATGTCGATCTCGGTGCGGGGCTCGTCCGATTTTTTTGTCCCGCCCTTGAGCCCCTTGAAGCCCAGGGAGATGGAGCCGAACACTATGTTGCCCATCCTGATGATGCCGATGATGCCCGACACGGCGATGGCGCCGATGCCGATGGGCTTGACGAACGCGCCGAAGATGGCGCCGGAGCTCATGTTTGAGATCTCGTAGACCTTGCCGGCGAAGTCGAACGCCTCCACCTGGGAGCCGAACATGAAGATCATCGGCACCATCACCAGCACCGCGAGGACCGATCCCGAAGCGATGATGGACGCGTACTTGATGCCTATGATGTAGCCCAGACCGAACAGGGCGGCCAGTCCGAAGATGGAGATCTCGAACCCGGCGCCCGCCATGGCCTCACCCACGCCTCCGAGAAGGGCGGTGGAGTTGATGACCATGGGCCAGGAGTGCATTCCCTCGATGAGGAAGTCGAAAACGGCGCCCATGAGGAAGGCGATGATGAGCACCTTGCCCGCCGTGGGACCGCTGGACTCGCCCGAGCACAGGATCTCGTTGACCGCCGTGGCCTCGGGGAACGGGAGATCCCCGTGCAGATCTTTGACGAAGTACTTTCTCAACGGGATGATGAGCACGACGCCCAGGGTGCCGCCGATGAAGCAGGCCAGGAAGATCTGCCACCACTCGGGCTCCAGGCCGTTGATGTAGATGGCGGGCACCAGGAACGCCGCCCCCGCGGCCACGACTCCCGAGGCCTGGCCGATGGACTGGACGATCACGTTCTCCAGAATAGTGCTCTTGATGCTTCGCAGCTTGCCGAAGAAGATGGCAAGGATGGCGATCGGTATCGATGCCTCGATGCCGTTTCCCGCCCGCAGAGCGATGTAGACGCACGCGGCGGCGAAGATGACCGTCATTATGAGGCCCACGGACACGGACCATCTGGTGACCTCCGCCCGGAGGTCCCCGGGCGCAACGATCGGTTTGTAGACTTCTCCCTCCTCGAGCTTGCGATAGGCGTTGTCGGGCAGGAGCTTGGTTCGTTTGGTCGGAGCGTTCAACTCACCCATTCGTCTCTCCTCGACCGGTGATCAGCTCTTTTTTATAGGAGCATGATTTCGGTCTGTGGTTCTGACAGGTAACGGACACCGTCCTTTGTTACAACTACGATCTCTTCCATGGTGGCCACGCCGTGCCCCGGAACGGTGATCCTGGGCTCGAGCGTGTAGCACTGTCCCTCCTCGACGATCGAGTCGGGCTTGGTTCCGTATCTTTCCCACTCGGGGCACAGAAGGCCGGCGCCGTCGTGGGCCTGGCGCCCGATCTGGTGCCCCAGGGCGTGGGGGTACTCGTCGAACCCCAGGGAGGTGATGTGCCCACGGGCCACGGCGTCCACCTCCCTGCCCTTGACGCCGGGCTTGAGGAACTCCCCGGCCATGCGGATGGCGTCGCGTATCCCGTCGAAGGCCTTCATCACTATCGCCGGGGGCTCCGTCTCGCCGGGTTTCAGACAGTACCAGGTGCGCTGTAGATCGGAGCAGTACCCCTCGTAACGCATCCCGAAGTCGACGTTCATGAGGTGACCGGGTTCCATCCGACGATCCGTCGGTCCCGCGTGGGCGCCGGCGGACTCGGGGCCCGTGAACACCGCCGGGCAGTGATCCGGGTCCCATGCGCGCTCGAGGCCCTTGTCCTCCATGATTTCCACCATGATCGCCGCGATCTCCTTCTCGGTCATGCCTGTCCGGATATGGTCGTTCATCTTTGCGAACAGATCCACCGTTTCAACGCAGGCCCGCTCGATCTTGCGGATCTCCGGCTCCGTCTTTCGCGATCGCAGTCGGGACACAATGTCCTCCGAGGAGATCAATCGATCCGCGTAAGGGGTGCCCGTGAGAATGTCGCAAAGAAGCAGGTACTGGCCGTGGGTGAGCCCGTCGGCGGTCTCGTCGTTCACCGAGAAGTTGATGGCGATATTTCCCGGGTCGAGCCTCCTCAAAGTCTCGATCAGCGGTTCGGTGATGCCCTGAACGTAAGGTATGATTTCATTGTAGACACCCAATTCCTCGTGAGCCGCCTTGTCGAGGGAGCCGAGGATGGCTATTTTCTCGCCACCCCTGCCGATGAGGAAAGCCGAAGCCCAGGTGACGTTTCCGCCGACCACCAGATCCAGGGAAGGGTCGTGGACGCTGGAGGATTCCCGAGTGAAGATCATCCACAGGTCGATGTTCAGCTCCTGCAATATGGAAATGGACTGCTCGATCTTGTTGCGGATCATTTTCAGGCGCCTTTCGTGTCGAAAGCATACAGTATTGGTGTGTCGCGCCGATGTAAAGTCATAGGATTCGATTTGAAATGGAAACCAATTGTTTCACGATTTCATTGCATTTGGTAAATTGCCGAAAAGAAGTGCCGATCAAAACGCAATATTTCGATATGATTGTTGATAGCAATGAACTCGTGAAAGGACCATCATGAACCGCAAGCAACTGATCCGGACGACATCGATAGTGGCGGCGTTGGTGTTCCTTTGTCCCGCCGCCCCGCGTGCCGACGACGCCAAGGATGAACACGACAGGGGAGTGGCGGCCTTCACGGGGGAGCGTTACGAGGAAGCCGCCGATGCGTTTCGCAAGGCGCACGAGCTGAAACCGAGCTGGAAGCTGTTTTTCAACATCGGGCAGAGCGAGGCGGCAGCCAAGCGTCATGGTCTCGCGCTGGATGCGTTCGAGTCCTACCTTGGGCAGGGCGGCGACGACGTGCGCGAAGCCAGGCGGGAGGAAGTGCTCGTGGAAGTGGAGCGGCTTCGCAAGATGGTGGGCATGGCGGAGATTCACGCTCCCGATGGGGCGACGGTCTTTGTGGATGGAGTCGTGCGGGGTGAGGCGCCCGTGCTTGGCAAGCTCCCCGTCGCCGCCGGCGTCACACACACGGTCTGGGCGGTGATGGATGGCAGCAAGCTTCCACAGAAGGTTTTCAAGGTAACCGGGGGCGATACGGTCACGGTCGACCTCGATGTAAAGGTCGAAAAGGAGCCGGAACCGATCGATCCTGAGGAGTCGGATGACGGATCCTCGGGGATGATCACGATCGGATGGGTCGCCGTGGGTGTGGGAGGCGCGCTGCTGATAGGCGGAGCCATAACCGGCGGCATGGCCCTCAACCTTGACAGCGATCTCGACAACGATTGCGAAAACGAACACTGCCTCGATGGTCGCCAGTCGGATATCGACAAACTCAACACCCTGTCGTTGACCACCGATATTCTCATGGGCGTCGGCGCCGCCGCCGCGGTGACCGGAATCGTGCTTCTCATCGTCGGCCACAAGAAAAAAGGCGCAGACGAGGAGCCTGTGGCGCTGGTACCCGCGTTCGCGCCGGGGTTCGCCGGTGCGGTCATTCAGGGGAGGTTTTGATGATGAGCGTTTTCATGAGAAAAACAGTTCTACTCGCGGGGGTGTTTGCATTCCTGGCCGGATGCAGCCTCATCACAGGGGACTACCACGCGGATCTTGACGGTGCGGTCGACACGGACACCGATGCGGACACCGATACGGACACGGACACCGATACGGACACGGACACCGATACCGACACGGATACCGATACGAACACCTATGAACCGGAGATTCGCGTCGTGGTGAACGACGGCTCTGACGACACCGAGATCCAGAACGGGGATGAGGTGGATTTCGGTAATGTCGGGGTGGACGGTTTGGGCAACGTGACCAGCGAACTCTACACGGTTACTATTCACAACGACGGGGACGGCGATCTACAGATGCCCGTGCCGACGATCTCGGGAACCGACTTGAACAACTGGATCCTGGATACGTCGGCCTTCGATGACTTCGTGGACCCCGGGGGCAACACTTTTTTTACCCTGGAGGCGGACCCGACGGACTTCGGTTCCCTTGCCGCCAAAGTAAACATTATCAACGACGACCAGGACGAGAATCCCTTCGTCATCGATCTGGCGGTAGAAGGCACGGACATCGATCCTCCCGTTCCGGGTGATGGAGATCCGGTGCTGGGATTTACCAACATCCAGCCAGCCCAGGTGACTGTCAACTGGACCGCCGCATCGGACAATCACGATTCGGTTACCGATCTTGAGTACAGGTTGTTCACGTCGATTTCAGCTAATATCGACACTGTCGCAAATGTGAATCTCAATGGAACGCCCGTGGGATCCTGGACATTCGCCATGACGACCCTCGACGCGGACGGTCTCTTACCGAATACAACATATTTCTTCAATGTGCTGGTGAGGGATCTCGCGGGGAATACCGCAGCGTACGACATGGGATCGGTGACCACCCCGAACCCGATCTTCATGTTCAGCACACCGGCGGCTGTCGGAGCGCTTACAAACCGCACCGCCGGGGATGCATCGTGCGAGGCAACCAGAACCTCGTCCTATTCGTCCCTCCCGAGCCTCAACGTCAGAGTTTTCATCTCGATTGACAACACCGATAATATTGTCAACATGCCCGGCGCTCACTCGGTCCCGAGCGACAGATTCATGACCGGACCGACCGGGGATGTGATCTCCATTGACTGGGCCGGAATGTTCGATGGAAATATCGACCAGTCGCTGCAAAACGCCGGTATAGTCACCGGCACGTACTGGTGGAGCGGCTCCGATTCCACCGGAACGTCTTCCACGAATTGCAACAACTGGGCACCCACGGGCACGGATACAGGGATTGTCGGTTACAATGGAACTGCGGCGGCCGCCTGGATCAATCACAGCACACCGTTATGCTCGACCACCGCCCAGTTCGTCTGCCTGGCCTGGGACTAGTGTCCAATTCCGGGATCCGCGCGGCCATGGAGGCGTGGAGGAGCGGCAAGCTTCGCGGCGAGATCGCGGTGGACGTGACCTCCCCGGCAAAAGAAGCGGTGACCGCGCCATATCCGAGTTGGTTGTCCACTAAGGTATCGGACGCCCTGTCGGATCACGGTGTGAAGTCGCCGTACCGTCACCAGGTGGAGGCCTGGAATCTGCTGGAGGGTGGGTCCAACATCGTTGTGGCCACCCCGACGGCGTCCGGCAAGACTCTCTGCTACAACGTCCCGGTTCTCCACACCCTGGCGGTCGATCCCGACGCGACGGCGCTATACCTGTTTCCCACAAAGGCTCTCGCCAGAGATCAGGAGGCCGTCATTCGAGATCTTTCCCGGGCCGCAAACGTGAGCGCGGCGCCGCTGGTGTACGACGGGGACACGTCGGTCGACGAGCGCCGGACCGCCAGGAACAACTCGCGCATTCTCATCACCAACCCGGACATGCTCCACGTTGGGATCCTTCCCCACCACGCGTCCTGGGCGCGCTTTTTCGCCGGCCTTCGCTACGTGGTGGTGGACGAGCTGCACCAGTACCGCGGTGTCTTCGGCTCACACGTCGCGAACGTTATTCGGCGGTTGATGAGGGTGGCCGGCTTCCACGGATCCACTCCTGTTTTCGCCACCTGTTCGGCGACCATAGGAAACCCGACGGAGCTGGCGCGCAACGTCATCGGCGGTGAGTTCGAATTGATCTGTGACAGCGGCGCGCCCACCGGCCCGCGACAGCTGGTCGTATACAACCCGGAGGTGGTGGATCCCATACTAGGTACCCGTCGCTCCGCGCTGAAGACGGCCGCCCGGATCGCAGGGGACCTGGTGGAAAACCGCGTTGCTACCCTTGTCTTCTGCCAGACCAGGCTCGGCGTGGAGATGACCCTCCGTTACCTGCGCGATCGAATCAAAAAAAAGGGGGGGGATCCGGAGCGGGTCCGCGGTTACCGGGGCGGCTATCTGCCAACCTTGCGCAGGGAGATCGAGAACGCGTTGAGGCACGGTGAGCTCGACGCGGTGGTGGCGACCAACGCCCTCGAGCTCGGCATCGACGTGGGGGAGCTGGATGCGGTGGTGCTCGCCGGGTATCCTGGGACAATAGCGGCAACTCACCAGCGCTCGGGCAGGGCAGGCAGGCGACTGGCGCCCTCCATCGCGGTGATGGTCGCGAGATCGAATCCAATCGATCAGTTCCTCGCCCGCGAGCCGTCATATCTCCTGGAATCGTCACCGGAGCTGGCCCTGGTGCAGCCGGACAATGTGGAGATTCTTATGGATCACCTTCGCTGCGCCGCGTTCGAGGTACCCTTCACGGCGAGCGAATCCTTCGGGACGATCTCCGTTGACGACACACTGGCGGCGCTGGATTGCCTGGTGGAGGAGGGTTCACTGTCCAGATCCTTGAATCGGTACTACTACATCGGCTCCACCTACCCGGCGGCGGAGATCGGACTGCGCAGCGTGGGCGGCGAGGCTGTGGTGGTGATGGACATGGATAGCGATGAGCCGCTGGCCCGGGTGGATCCGGTGGCGGCGCGCCTGGAGTTGCACGAGCATGCGATCTACCAGCACGAGGGACGGACCTACCACGTGGAGCGCTTCGATAACGAGGCCGGAAGGGCGTACGTTCGCCCGGTGGAGCCTGTTTACTACACGACCCCGGTAGTTCACCACACTCTCGAAGTGGTGGAGGTAGCGAAACGAAAGGCCCTTGCCACAGGTGAGGTCGGCAGCGGCGACGTGCGGGTGACAGACGAGATCACCGGATTCAAGAAGCTGAAGTTCAACACCCACGAGAACCTGGGGTTCGGAGATGTGAACTTGCCTCCCGTATTGTTGGAGACCGATGGGACCTGGTTTACCCTGGGCGATTCCGTGCCGCGGCCCATACGGGATCTTGTGCAAGGGGACTTGATGGCGGGCTTCGAGGGGCTGGCCCACGCGGTTCATCAGGTGGCATCATTGAGGTTGATGTGCGATCCCCGAGATATCTCCACGGTCGTGCAGGCATCGAATGCAGCCGATGGTGAAGTGTCCGACGTTCTTGTTCCGGCGATCTACATTTACGACGCCCACTCCGGAGGCGTCGGTCTGAGCGCGAGAGCGTTCGAGGAGGCGAGGCCGATGCTCGAGGACGCCCTTCGATTGGTGACCGGATGCGTCTGTGACACCGGATGTCCTTCCTGTTGCGGCCCGACCATTGACGATGGTCCCCCTGTCAAGCAGATAGCCCGCATGATAGTCGTGGCGCTGCTCGGGCACGGAGGCGACCGATGAGCAAGATCAAATCGAGGCTGGAGCGGCGAAAACTTTTCGTGACGACTACGACGTCCGGCGATTCGAGATCACAGATCATCGAGCAGCTCAAGCGTCGCATGGAAAAGATATCCCGTCCCCTTCCGGGCCCCGCTACAGGGGACGAGCAAGATCTGCCCGGAGAAGTGGTCGAGACTTCTCTCGGACCTGTGCTGGTCAACACGGTCGAATATGCGCCGGGGCGGCACCATGGTCGCGAACCGGTGGCGGGCTTTCTGTCTGTCGGGGAAGGCCTGGCCGTGCTTGCGCGGAACGAGTCCCTGGCCGGCATGGATCCAACGGGAGCGCTCTTTCTAGACACGGAGACCACGGGCTTGAGCGGCGGCACCGGTACCCTTGCTTTTCTGGTGGGCCTCGGCCGCCTGCAAAGAGACGGCGTATTCCTGCTGGAGCAGATGTTCTGCAGAAATCCCACGGAAGAGCGGGCCCAGCTGGAGATCCTGTCGTCAAGGCTCCGCGACGCCGACTACCTGGTAACCTTCAACGGACGCGCTTTCGACGTTCCGTTGCTCAACACACGCTTCGTGATGAACAAGATGACCAATCCCAATGTGGCCCTGCCGCACCTGGATCTCCTCCACGTGGCGAGGAGGATTTTCAAGAGGCGCCTCGACGATCGAAGTCTGACCGCTCTGGAAAGGGCGGTGCTGGGCTTTCACAGAGAGGGTGATATCCCCGGTCATGCAATCCCCGCTGCGTACGCCGACTACCTGAGGGGCGGCTCCACTCGCGACATGGTGGCGGTCCTGTCCCACAACGGGCTGGATCTGCTGGCCCTCGCGGCGCTCGGTGGAGTGCTGGAGAGGATGTACTCGAACCCCGCCGCCGTGGAGCACGCGGTGGATCACCTGGGCCTTGCGCGAGCCGCCATGGACGCGGGACGGGATGACGCGGTGGATCATCATCTGGCCCGGGCTGGTGATCTGACGAACGGATACGAACGCCGTGACGCATTGCACATGGCTGCCCGGCACGCGGCCAGAAACAAGCGCTTCGATCAGGCGAGGGATCTCTGGGAGCAGATAGTGGAAATAGATTCCGCCGATGACCTGGCCCACTTGAGCCTGGCAAAGCACTTCGAGCATCGCGAGAAGGACTACGACAGGGCTCTGGTTCACGCGCGTATGACGGTGGAGATAGAGGGGAACGAGGGAAACGCCCATCGCATGGAGAGGATCGAAAGAAAGAAGAAGAAAGATGAATAAGTCGGCAGTTGACCCCATCCCGGCCTTCCCCTGCGAGGGGAAGGGGAAGTGGTTGGAAACCCGCGTTTTAATGTTTGTGCTGTGCGCCGGGTGCTCGGGTACCTCTCCCGTCGGAGAAGCGAACGCGGCGCCGGATGTTTCCGATGAGGTTCAGATCCCCGAGCCTTCGACACCACATAAGGCACAGGACAAACCCAAGGAGGTAGAAACTGAAAACCAGGTTCTAGAGCCGCGAACCATTCGATTCGCCTGGTGTCCGAAGAAGACCGTGGCCGATGCGTACGAGATGTCGGATCCGGCTGATCAGCATCGCATCGTGCTCACCGGCGGCGTGGTGAAGGACGGATCATACCCGGTCGTGGTGGGATTCCACGGCCAACCCAAGCGGGGAAAGGATCCTGGGGACTACGGCTTCCCTGCCACCGTCGGCGATCTGGTGGTGAAGATGGTGAAAGACGGCGAGATAGGGCCGGTCATCCTGGTGTTGCCGGTGTTTCGTTTCGTGGGCGGCAACTGGCCCTGGTTCAGTCCGCGCGCGTTCCGGGCGAAGGTGGAGGAGTTGCTCGCGGCGGAAGGGTTGGAGGGAACGGAATGGTTCGCATTTGGACACTCCGGGGCGGCGGGCTGCGGCGGCGCGGGGCTCAACCAGGCCCATCTCATGCGTCCTGTGGCGGTCGGCTTCTTCGACACATGCCTGGGGAAGGGATGGATCGAGGAAATTGCGCACCTGGAAAAGGCGGGCATACGAACGCTCAACGTTCACTCGGTCGAGACCGCCGGTTTCAAGCCCCGCCAGCGACCGGAGTATCAGTCCAACTTCGATTTCGGACGCGCCTACGGGCCCGCGGGAATGAAGCCCGTGAGTTGTCCCGCGGTCCATCCGGGCGCCGCGTTGCGAGACCAGGAGTTCCGTTGCGCGCGATCGGAAAGCGGCCTGACCGAGGGTTTCGTGGTCGACAGCGGCGAGGGAGTCGACGCCCACAGAGCGATCGTCGAACCCGCCGTGCGGTTCTTTCTGGCCGAGTTCGCCAGTTTGTGATTATTCGCTTCTACAGGGGAAACGGATTATCAATTGTCAGCAGCCCACCCAACCACCGTAGCTTCCGTGGTATTGACATATGCCCCCCGGGCCGCCACAGGTATCTGAGTAGTAGCCTCCCCAACAGCCCACCTCCATGGTCAGATCCTGGGAACAGCAACCGTAGTCGCCGTCTTGGGAGGAGAAGGACCAGCTGCCCGGACTGCAATCACTCGGGATGGTGTCGGGGCAGCAGACCATCCCCGGGGTTATCAACGCCTCCTCCTCGCAAGGCGAGAGGTCCGTGTCAGTGTCCGTGTCGGTGTCGGTGTCCGTGTCGGTATCCGTGTCGGTGTCCGTGTCGGTGTCCGTGTCGGTATCCGTGTCGGTATCCGAATCTGTATCCGAGTCTGTATCCGAGTCTGTATCCGAATCGGAGTCGGAATCTGTATCGGAATCAGAGTCGGAGTCTGCGTCCGAATCGGCGCCGCTGTCCCCGAACAACGGTGGCGAATCGGAGCAGCCGGAGGCGACAAGCCCGATGGCGAGGAACAGTGTCATCCAAACGATCAAATTATTGGTCTTCATGATTCTCTCCTTTAAATTGCTAACTGATATTACAATCATACCAGTGACATTGCTCCTACGATCCCCGCACGCAGCGAATGATTGTATCGCAGATCCATGGGGGTTCAAGGTCCGTGTCAGTATCGGTGTCAGTATCCGTGTCGGCATCGGTCGTCCCACTGTCGAAGCCGCCAGACCAGCCGTCCGAACAACCGGCGGCTGCCACGGCCGGCACCAGAACCAGCAGAAGATTCCTGATATCGATCATCATAGCCCATCTCCATCTATCGATGATCAATTGTCTCACAACACGGACGACCTGAACACAATCATCCTCTCCAGGGTCATGTCCCGCATGGAGTGGCCGATGCCGCCGAGCCCAAGGCCCGATTGGCGGTGCCCGCCGAAGGGCATCCAGTCCACCCTAAAAGCCGTGTGGTCGTTGACCATGACCGCCATCCCGTCCAGCCTGCGGGAGGCGTCGAGGGCGAACTCGAGGTCACGGGTAAAGACCGATGCCTGAAAGAACACGTCCGGATCATTTGCCCGGCGGATGGCGTCGTCCCGATCCCGGTAGCGATAGATGGCTACCACCGGTCCGAAGACCTCCTCCCGGGACAACCGCACGTCGTCCGGAGGATCCAGCACCACCGTGGGCTCGTAGCAGGTTTCCGAGATCTTCTTGCCCCCGCACAGGAGCTCGCCGCCCCGCTGGACGGCTTCTTCTACCCACTCGTGCACCCGGTCCACCTCTTGAGGCGTTATGAGCGGTCCCACGTCGGTCGACTCGTCCAGGGGATTCCCCACCTTCAGTTTCCCGGCCTGCTCGACGAATTTTGCGGCGAAATCGTCGGCGATGCTCTCATCGACGTATATACGCTGCACGGAGACGCAGACCTGTCCCGCGTGGTAGAAACCGCCCTTCACCAGCAGGGGAATCGCGTCATCGATGTCGGCGGTTCGCTCCACGATGACAGGCGCCACCCCGCCATGCTCCAGAGAGCACGAGGCGCCGTGCGCCAGCCTGGATCGCAGGTGCCAGCCCACTTTCGCTGAACCGATGAAGGTCAAGAAGGAGACCCGGGGATCGGAAACGATCTTCTCGGCCACCCGGTTCTCGCAGAGCATCATCCGGCACCACCCGGTCGGCAGGCCTGCCTCGTGCAGGATATCCACGACGCTTTGACACGACATCGGCGTCGTCGACGCGGGCTTGACCATTACCGGGCAACCTGCGGCGACCGCGGTCACCACCTGGTGAATGATGAGGTTGAACGGATGGTTGAACGCGCTGATGGCGAACACGACACCCCGCGGATCCCGGTAGGTGTGGGCCGTCCGGTTGACTGAAGTAGACGTGACACCCATGGGGATCTCATGTCCGCCGAGCTTCCAGATTTCCTTGACGGCTACCTTGACGCCCTCGATGGCGCGATTGATCTCCACGATAGAATCCGTAAGAGGTTTCCCTCCCTCCATTGCGGCCTGCCGCGCGAGATCGCCGGACCGAGATTCCATGATCGCCGCCGCGCGCTCGAGGACGGCGATGCGCTCATGGGCGGGTAGCCATCGGGACCGATCCCGGTGAAGCGCGTGACACGCCTCGAGGATCTCGAACGCGGCGGATTCGCTCAGGCGATCGATTGTCTTGATGGGTGAACGATCATATGCCGAAACCACTTTGATTGCTGTCATGGTGTTCCTCATTTCAAAACCCCATCACGGTCTGCTGATAGATCGGTGCAAAGACCGGAACAGCCCTGGATGATTGGTATTGTGTGAAGTTTTCTGCTGAAGGGGTGAATCTACCAGCGACCGCCGCCGCCGCCGCCACGATTGTCGTCGCGCCTCTTGTCTTGGGCCTCGTTGACGGTGATTTCACGACCGTCGATGCTGGTGCCGTTCATCTCGGAAATCGCCTTGTCGGCGGCCTCCGCATCTTCGAACGTAATGAACCCGAAACCACGGGAGCGTCCCGTGTTTCGATCGGTGATGACCTTTGCTTCGGTGATCTCTCCAAAACGACTGAACGCATCGGATAGCTCGGCATCGGCAGTGTTCCAGGACAGGTTTCCTACGAATAGCTTCTTCATTTCTCTCTCTTTTCTCCGTGGACGCGTTTCATTGCGTCCGTCAATTAATCGCCGGCCATTTGCCGACTATTGGTCTCGCCCAACTTGGGCGTTTACCCCAAAATCGATCTCGCTGATGTCAACGAGTTACCCTTCATATATTCAAATTACTTTTTTCGCAACAATAATGGAGTGGCAGAATTTTACGGTGTCGGTGCCGAGATCGGCCGGTTTCCTGTCGTCGTTCATCACATCTGTTGTTTGATCACTTATACGTCGCCGTCAACTGGTCAACGCCGCGACGGAGAAAGTCACAGGATGTTCCCGAGGTGAGATTCTGGGAAGGGATTGCCACGATGTGTTCGCGTAAGCAGCGCGAAAAAGATATGAAGAAGCGACTTGAAACACAATCAATGAGGGGTAATATGTCCACACAAAGAAATCCAACAACAATAGAGGAGGGGAAAGATGACTACGAAAAGACTGCAAGTGTTCAAGTGTGAGTTGTGCGGCAACATAGTTGAGTCGATCCACGCAGGCGACGGGAATCTCGTGTGCTGCGGCCGGCCCATGACACTCTATGAGGAGAATACCGTGGACGCGGCCGTGGAGAAGCACGTGCCCGTGGTCGAGAAGATCGACGGTGGATACAAGGTCAAAGTGGGCGACGTGGCCCATCCCATGGGAGAGGATCACTACATCGAGTGGATCGAGGTCATTGCGGGTGGCAGAGCCTACCGCGAGTTTCTCGAGCCGGGCAGCGCGCCGGAGGCGACGTTCCTCATCGACGCCTCAGAAGTGACCGCCCGCGCGTACTGCAATCTGCACAAGCTCTGGAAAAGTGGCGACCAATGAGTCCTGCGTTCAATGCCGAAGAAGTCCTGGAGATCGCTGTCCAAATAGAGAAGATCGGCGCTGCGTTCTACCGTCGGGCGGCAGAGATCGTAGATGACCCAGCCGGAAAAATCATGCTCGAAGAGCTCGCCGTCATGGAGGACGGCCATGAAATCGGATTCGAGAACATGCGGGCGAACCCAGACATCCTGTCCATGCTGATAGGGGATCCCGAGGGCGAAGCCGCGCTCTACTTGAGAGCGTTCGCAAGCGGCAACGTCTTCCCCGCGGACGCGGATCCCGCCTTTGAACTCGACGACACCGTCACTGTCGAGGTGATTTTGTCCAAAGCGATAAGAATGGAACTCGAATCGATTGCGTTCTATCAAGGTATCAAGGACGCGATGTCGAAGGAGCTCGGCAGGGACAAAGTCGAGGCCATCATCCGCGAAGAGCGGCGGCACGTCATCATGCTGACCGAGGAGCTCGCCTTGCTACTTGCCTAGGGGAACCACGGATCCAGCGAGCAGAAACAGTCGAAAAAGGAGTAGAACTATGCCGAGTGTAAAAGGTACCCAGACAGAGAAAAACCTGCTCATCGCGTTTGCGGGCGAATCCCAGGCGCGCAACCGCTACACCTTCTTTGCCAGCAAGGCCCAAAAGGACGGCTACGTGCAGATCGCATCGATCTTCGCCGAGACCGCTGACCAGGAGAAGGAGCACGCCAAGAGACTCTTCAAGTTCCTCGAGGGCGGCGAGGTGGAGATCGCCGCCGGATTTCCGGCCGGGGTCATCGGCACCACTTACGAGAACCTGATAGATTCGGCGGCCGGCGAAAACTACGAGCACACCGAGATGTATCCCGGATTCGCCAAGGTGGCTTCGGAGGAAGGGCTCGACGACATCGCCGCGGTTTTCGAAGCGATCGCCGTGGCCGAAAAACAGCACGAAAAACGCTATAAAGATCTCGCGCAGAATATCGAGGCGGGTCGGGTCTTCAAACGAAACGGCAAGGTAATCTGGAGGTGCCGCAACTGCGGTTACCTGCACGAGGGAACCGAGGCGCCCGAAACCTGTCCGGCTTGCGCGCATCCCCAGGCTCACTTCGAGGTTCTGGCAGAAAACTGGTAACAAAGCGCTGAATTTTAAGTTCTACAATTTTGCTGGACACGACTAGATTCCGCCTCCACGCTCGTATCGATCTTGCCGGATTTGGGCCTGAGTAATGCGACTTCCAGGAGACACACTTCGCGTCAGCCACACGTTACCCCCGATTACCGATCCCTGACCGATGGTCACCCTTCCGAGAATCGTCGCGCCTGAATAAATAACGACATCATCTTCTACGACAGGATGGCGACGGATCCCCTTTATCGGGTTGCCGTTCTCGTCGAGAGGCAGGCTCTTGGCGCCCAGTGTGACGCCCTGGTAGATACGCACGCGGTCGCCGATCTCGCAGGTCTCGCCGATGACCACTCCGGTGCCGTGATCGATAAAGAACTTCTCGCCGATGGTGGCCCCCGGATGGATGTCGATTCCGGTGATGCTGTGGGCATGCTCGGTGATGATCCGCGGGATGAGCGGCACCGCCAAGAGATACAACTCGTGGGCCAGCCGATAGTTCGTGATCGCCTGGATGCCCGGATAGCAGAAGATCGCTTCACCAGAGCTGGTGGCTGCCGGGTCGCCCTCGTAGGCCGCCGCGACGTCGGTGGAAAGGAGCTCGCGGATGCGCGGCAAGCGGGAAAGGAACGTATGCGTGATTTGCATGGACTCGTCTTCGCATTCGCTACAGCGGTCCGGAGTGTCTTGCGGGCAGACAAAGCACAGACCCCGGCGAATCTGTTCTTGCAGAGTCCGAAGCACCCGGTCGAGGGTCGACCCAAGGTGAAACTGCAGGCTCTCGGCGCTCAGCTCGGATGTGCCGAAGTACCCGGGAAAGAGGACCGAACGGAGATCTTCCACCATGCCGATGAGCACGTTCCTTGAAGGTAGGTTTGCTCTTCGGTTCCCCCGCAAAATCCATTTGGACTCACCGTTGCACAGGCCACAAAGCTCGTCGACAATTCCTTTCAGATCAACTTCACCCATCATTGTCCTCGAAAAGCCACGTGGAAAGATAGCGTTCGCCCGTGTCCGGTACGACCGTGACGATCATCTTTCCTCCGTTTTCGGGTCGCTTCGCGAGCTCGAGCGCGGCCCAGACATTTGCCCCGGACGAGATACCGGCGAGGATGCCCTCTTCCCTGGCGAGCCGGCGGGCCATCTTACCGGCGTCCTCATGCCGCACCTTGATGATCTCGTCCAGTATGTCCGTGTTCAACACCTCGGGCACGAATCCCGCGCCGATGCCTTGTATCTTGTGGGGACCGGGCTGCCCGCCGGATAGCACCGGCGATTCGACCGGCTCCACCGCGACCGCCCGGAAGTCGGGCTTGCGCTCCTTGATCACCTCGGCTACGCCGGTGATCGTTCCTCCGGTTCCTACACCGGCGACCAGGATGTCCACCTTGCCGTCGGTGTCTGCCCAGATCTCCTCTGCGGTGGTTCGGCGGTGGACCTCGGGATTGGCCGGGTTCGCAAACTGCTGTGGCATTAGATAACAGTCATTCGTCTCGACGAGCTCCGTGGCCTTGTCGATCGCCCCCTTCATCCCCTGCGCGCCTGGGGTGAGCACGATCTCCGCGCCGAAAGCTATAAGGAGCTTGCGGCGTTCGATGCTCATCGTGTCCGGCATTGTCAGAACGAGCCGGTATCCCCGGGCCGCGCAGATGAAGGCGAGGGCGATTCCCGTGTTGCCACTGGTCGGCTCCACGATCACTGTATCCTCTTTGATGAGCCCGTCGCGCTTGGCCGTTTCGATCATGGCCAGACCGATTCTGTCCTTGACGCTCGAACACGGATTGAATGACTCGAGTTTTACAAGAACGTCCGCTTTGACACCGCCTGTCACGCGGTTTAAACGCAAGATAGGTGTCCGGCCCACGAGATCGGTAATACTGTTTGCAATCTGTCCCATCAGGTACCCTTCTTTCTCTCTATTTCTCTTAGTCCATCCAATAGATAGACATTCATGTCTTTAATGTAAATATTCATGGAAACATTTTTCCAATTTTATGACGAGGAATTATGGTCGCAAGAAATCGCTTGATACGAGCAGAAAGCAGTGGCCATGCTGCTCGCCTCGCTCAATGCGCCAAATGCCGATATTGCCAAGAGGGCGTCAGTTGTTTTCCGCGCCTTCCTCGATCCACTGTTTAACGGCCTGGATCCGGTCCTCCGTGAGGGCCGGGAATATTTTCGGCGGCATGTAGGGCACAACCGTCTTCTCAACCGACGTGATAATCTTGCTGCCCTCCGGATCGCCGGGCTTGATGAAACCGGAAGTCTTGCCACCCTTCGCCACGCCCTCGTAGGTGAGGATGCTCAGATTCCCGTCTGCGTCCTCGCCGTGACAGCGGATGCAATGATCCAATAAAATGGGATGGACGGTCTTCGAGAACGAGACCTCTCCGCTCTCCGTCTTGGTCACCGCGATAATCATGATCGTTTTTTCACGCCGAACCTCCTTGTGGAAAAATAGAGCACGGATCACTTCTGCTTTGCAAAACGGAATGAGCCATCGAGGGTGCCGCCTGCGACAAAGCCTCGGTGGTTGTCCGGATCGTCGACCGAAAACAGGGGCGTCACATAAGGGCTCACGCCGAGCTGGAAATTGAAGGTTTTATCCGGTCGCTTGAAGTCGAGACCAAAGTAGCCTCCAATCCGCGGCCCCAGCGCCCAGAATGACGGCCCCCGCTCTTCACCGGAGCTTCCCGATTTGTAATCCGGTCCGTAGTGCAGGGTGATTCCGAGGCTCGGACCCACAATGATATCGACGTCTCCTTCTTGTGGATGCCGAAAGAGCAAGCTAACCTCCGGCTCGAACTGCAACATCTTGAAAGCCGCTGCGAAGAGAATGGGTCTCATAATCGGCACATTTACCAGGACGCTGACTTGTTCGGTGACTCCGATTTCTGTGAAAAACGAGATCTCCATCGCCGGCCCCCCCTTGGTTCCCGCAGGGCTTGCCACGCACATCCTCACATCGTCGTAGCGTGCGCCTGCCTGTACCTTGATACCGAAGATCGCCTGATCGCTATATAATTGCTCTTGAGCACTGCCGTTGTCTATGGCAGCAACCAGGACCAACATCGCTACAAAGAGCATCCTTCCGGCTTTAATAACCATCACATCGCCTTTCCGAGCGATACCCGCTCGACTACTACCCTGTTATCTGTGTTCCAACATTCGTTGGTGGATTGCCCGAGTCTCATCCCAATCCCTTTTCTCTTTCTCTGTGCTCGGCTCGAAACTCGGTACTGGATGGGGTTTGCTGTTGGCGTCGATTGCAACCATGAACACAGTTCCGACGCAACAGGGGCGACGATCCCATTTGGCTTTGTCCAGGGCAAAGACCCGTACCTTTACCCCACAGGTGTGAGTGGAGACATAGACCACCTGCGCTTCCACTTCGGCGATTTCGCCTTTCTTGACAGGGACCCGAAACTCGAGCGTATCCAGAGAGGCGGTAACGAAATTGCAGCGCGCATATCGCGCCGCGGCCAGACCGGCCGCCCTGTCAACCAGAGCCAGGATCTTGCCGCCGAAAGCGGTTCCGTACGGATTGGTATCACCCGGAAATATTTCCTCATAGATCGAGATGGGTGATGTATCGAGATCTCTTTTATTCATCTTAAATTCCTTGCTCTAAGGCGAAACCGATTTTCAGACAACTGTCAGGCATTTGCATACAATATGCCAGGAAAGGTACCCGGAATTTGCCTGGAATTACTGCTCATCATGTCGAATGAAGCGACAGCAAAAGTGGCCGATGGCCTGTTAATGGTGATACGGGCCGAGCGACAACCCGCAGGAGGAGAGGTTCTTTCGCTTCCTCTCGAAGATCGAGCGCGAGCACATGCTCTCGATACAAGATTCGTTGTTCTATCTCGAAGACCCGGATGGTTGGTTCGAGAGCAAAGAACGGGCCGGCCTGGACGGCGCCTAGATTTTGGCACGCGTATTGCAAAAACATTTGGCAAGCTCTCAACGCTCATGTACATCGTTAAACAAGGATAAACACGGAGATTTCAATATGAAAAAATACGAATGCAACGCATGTGGTTGGGTCTACGATGAGGAAAAGGGTCACCCAGCGAGCGGGGTCGAGCCGGGGACCAAGTTCGAGGATATTCCCGAGGATTGGGTATGCCCATTGTGCGGTGTAGGCAAGGACGGCTTCAGCGAAGTGTGAGCAAACAGTGTGGCGAACAAGGAGGAACAAATGAGTGAACTCAAGACCGTCGATGAGATATTGAACTATGCCATCCAGATGGAGCAGGACGCTGTCGATCTCTACACGGATCTCGCCGGCAAGGTGAAAAACGAAGCGACAAAGAAGACCTTTCTGGAATACGCGAACGAGGAGCGTGGCCACAAGGCAAAGCTCGAGAGGGTGAAGGGCGGCAAGAAGCTCATCGACGCGGAGAAAAAAATTCAGGATCTCAAGATCTCCGACTATACCAACGACGTGGTGTTGGATGACAACCCCAGCTATCAGGATGTGCTCCTCTTCGCCATCAAGCAGGAGAAGCAGGCCTACAAGCTATACATGGACCTGGCGGCGGTCACCGAAGACGCCGAGCTGAAGGAGTCCATGATCGGCCTGGCCAACGAAGAGGCCAAGCACAAGCTCAGGTTCGAGATCGAGTATGACGACCACGTGCTCGTCGAAAACTAGTAATCACATACGACAACTTTTCAATGAGTACGATTCCATCAACGGTTTCTTTGAGGAGGAACATGCAATGCTGGACAAGAAAATAGAAGAAGCCATAAACGGCCAGATAAACGCCGAGTTGACGGGAGGCGCGTGATGAACTCGCCCTTCAAGGCAATCAAGATCTCCGATAGCGTCTACTGGGTGGGCGCGATCGATTGGTGAAGACATGGCAGCATGCAGAGATCCGGGCGCTACCGTTGCCGCCAGGCTTGTCTCCTTGCGAAATTAAATTGCCGGATAGCAACAACTCAGTACTCTATCCGCCCCTCAGCGTTTTTGAGGAGCTGTACGCCAGGTACAACGATCGCAAGTTCGTGCATCCGGATCCGCTCGAGTTTCTTTACGCATATGACGATCTTCGCGATCGGGAGGTCGTGGCGCTCATCGCATCATCCCTCGCCTACGGTCGAGTTCAACAGATCTTGAAGAGCGTATCGATTGTGCTCGAGGCGATCGGTTCTCCTTTGCGTTATGTCCGAACCACTTCAGGGTCAAAGATGAAGCGTCACTTTCGCGACTTCAAACACCGTTTCACAACCGGCGATGAGGTGGCCGAGCTACTCCTGGGCGTTGGGCGCGTGGTCGAGAAACACGGCTCACTGGGCAATTGCCTTGCCCTCGGAATCGACCGAAGAGACAAGACCGTGAAAAGCGCGCTTGGCCATTTTGCGCGCGAGCTTGCCGCGCCTGTCGGCAACAAAAAATCGAGCTTGATTCCGGATCCCCCAAAGGGCAGCGCCTGCAAACGGCTCAACCTCATGTTGCGATGGATGGTGAGAAAAGATGAGGTGGATCCGGGTGGATGGGATCAGATCGACACATCCAGGCTGATAGTGCCACTGGACACCCACATGCACCGCATCGCGATCGAACACGGTCTGACCACGCGCAAGAACGCAGACATGCGGGCCGCGCTCGAAATCACAGATGCCTTTGCCAGGTATTCGCCGGAAGATCCTGTTCGATACGACTTTGCGCTGACTCGCCCCGGAATAGGCGGTCACTGATACTTCGCTGCGCATCATCTCGTGTTCAGGAGTTCAGGGCCAGATACAGTGTGAAACGAACACCCATGCCAGTGTTCCTAGCCTCGATAATGCCGCCGTGTTGCTCAGCGATTCTCGAGGAGATGGAGAGCCCCAACCCGGTGCTGCCCTCTCCGCTGTGGAAGGGATCGAATAGCTTTTCGAGTTGGTCTTCAGGGACCGGTGGTCCGCTGTTCTCGATGCACATGAGTGCTCTGGTTTTGCTATCGACATTTCTCGTCAGTACGGACAGGAGGATTGTTCCCCCAGCATCACCGATGGCCTTGATGGCGTTTAACGCAATATTGAGTCCTATCTGCGCCAGCGCGTCGAGATCTCCCTTGACCAGGACGGGCTCTCTTGAAAAGTTCGTCTCGAGCGCAATACCCTTTTGCCTGGCCTGCGCTCCTACAAGCTCAACCACACGATCGGCCACGTCCGCGAGATTCAGTACGGTGGTTTCGATGGGAACAGGCCTGGCAAAGCTTAAAAAACGCTCCGAGACTTTTTGAAGGCGACTGATCTCCTGCTTATGGATCTCCCACATCCTGTACTCATCGGCGCTTTTCGAAATGAGAGGATCGATTATCTCTGCCGTCCCCGCCAGGGAGTGAAGTGGATTCTTGACCTCATGCGCTATCCCGGCGACCACCTCGCCAAGAGCGCTCAATCGACCTGCCCGCACGAGTTGACCTGTCAGGCTTTGTTGCTCCTCTAGCGCTTCCTCCAGCTGAGATCGGCGACTGCGTTCCTTGTCGGACAGATATCCCGCGACAGCGGCGACAATGAAATAAAGAACTATCTCCATTGCCTTTTCGATGCTCCTGGCAGGATCGAAGTGATGTACGAGGACAAACGCGTGCGGAACATACGCTGCCGAGACGACAGCCCCGCTCACCAGTCCTCCAAGCAACCCGGAACGCAGCGCTGCGATAACTATCGGCAAGTAATATACGCGTCGCAAGACATCGTGGACCCAGTGAAACTCGTGAGATGTACCGTAATGAAAGGCAGTGACGATCGCGATTGGCAACCACACCACCACCAACATCAATGGCGAGAGTAGTCTGCCGGCTATAGAGGCGCCTGGCCTGTTCTCAGCTTTTTTTGGAGATGCCATATTTTTGCATCCGGTACGACAGAACGTGCCTGGGAATCATCAGGTAGACCGCCGCCTGGGAAACGTTTCCGTTCTTCAACTCCAATACGCGCTCAATCACACTCTTTTCGAGATCGAGAAGAGAGAGGCCGTCTTCGGGTAGCTGCGGTAGAATAACGCCGGTCAGACTACTGCCTCGGCCGTCGGAACGCATCTGTGATGGAAGATCGTCCGCGCTGAGAGATTCTCCTTTGGCCAGCAACACAAGACGCTGACAGACGTTCTCCAGCTCCCTCACGTTGCCCGGCCAATTGTAGTTACCAAGTATTTTGAGAAGATTCTCCGGAATCCTCAAGCTATCAGTCTGTCCGTGCAGTGCGACGAAGTGACGGGCCAGAGGCTCCACGTCCTCCGGGCGATCGCGAAGAGGCGGCACCTCCACCTCCACCACGTTTATCCTGTAATACAAATCCTCCCTGAACCTGCCCTTCGCCACTTCGGTCTTCAGGTCACTGTTCGTTGCCGTTATTATTCGCACGTCCACCGACACCGGCTCGTCGGTGCCCAGAACGTCCACAATCTTTTCCTGTATGACCCTGAGCAATTTGCCCTGCAGCGCAGCAGGTAGATCGGAGATCTCATCCAGGAACAGAGTCCCGCCGGCGGCTTGCCGGAACCGACCTGCCCGGTCTTTCTGCGCTCCTGTGAAAGCGCCGATGCTGTGGCCGAACAGCTCGGACTCGAGCAGCTCCGACGGTATCGCCGCGGCGTTGACCGCGACAAAGGGGGCGTGGGCTCGGTCGCTCCTGGCATGAATACGCCTGGCGATCAGTTCCTTTCCCGTTCCGCTCTCTCCTGACACCAGTACCGTGGCGCCGGATCGGGCAACGCGATCGGCCATGGCTATTGTTTGCTCCATTTGTTCGGAGCTTCGCACTATGGGTCGCTCGACTCGGGCAGCCTTAATCCGCAGCTGCTTGACCTCTTGCGCGAGATTCCTGTTGGAAAGGGCCCTGGCCACCGTAAGAAGCAAATGCTCGCGGTTGAAAGGCTTTCCGATGAAGTCGTAGGCGCCGGCCTTCATCGCTTCGACAGCGAGTTCAACGTTACCGTATGCGGTGATCACCAGCACCGGCGTCTCCGGGGAGCGCTTCTTCACTTTCGCGAGCACCTCCATCCCCGAGATGCCCGGCATACGCACATCAGTAATTACCAGATCGTGCAGTTGGGGATCGAAGATCTCGAGCCCCTGGTCTCCGGTAGCTGCAACATCCACACTGTACTCGGCCTTCTCGAGATTGAAGGCCCCAATCTCCCTTCCGGATGCGTCATCTTCTATGAACAGAATTCTGTTTGTCTTTCGAGTCATGTAGATCAATCTAACCTTCCCTTGACCCAATGCACAAGATCGACCTCGATGCCGCATGGTGTCTTCGACAATTCTCACGCTGGTGATCATCCCGGCGATTTACCTGATCTGGAAGCGGATCCAGTGTAGAAAAGAGCTTGCTGGCTGACGCTGTTCATCTCGGCCTGAGATTTGGCTCTATGCCGAAGGCTCGAGGGCAGGATCCAGGAAGCGGGCGGCGAGGTATATGGGGTAGTACTGCTTGAGGCGGTCCGGGTTCAGGTTCATGTTCCGGGCGCTGAGTACAACTGCATAGGGAGGAGAGTACTTGCCCGAAAAGACCCGAAGGCTCTTGGCCTGGGTTGCCCAGCCCGATTTGACCTCGACGGGAATGATCCGGCCCCTTGTTTCGCAGAGGAACTCCACCTCGGCGGAGGCTTCGCGCCAACACACCAGACTGTCCCGACCGGAGGCCACGAGTTCCTGGGCCGCGAAGTTCTCGGCCAGATAGCCCTTGTAGGTTCCGAATTCGTAGTCGAGAACGGCTTGAGGCGGGAGGCCCGCCAGGGCGCCGAGGATACCCACATCAAAAACAAACAGCTTGAAGACGTTGTCCCGCTCGTATGCGGCGAAGGGGAGAAGTCCGCTGTTTACGATGGGCAGCTTTACGACCAGGCCGGCTGTCGTCAGCCAGTCGATGGTGCTCGCCATTCTGGCGTACCCCCGGATGCCCGGCAGAACGCCCTTGAAAGAAAATTTTGGCGCGGAGCCGGTCACGTCCCGTCCGAGCTGAGCGGGAACCTGACTCCATAGACGGGTGAGGTGCATCGAGTTTTGCTTGCCCGAGTGCTTCGCCATGTCGGCCAGGTAGGACTGAATCAGATCTTTCTGGAGCGACCGGGCTGAGGGCAGTGCCCTGGGAAGATCGTCTCTGTTTTGAACAAACCCGGCCACCACCTCCGGCAAGCCACCTACGATCAAGTAGAGCTTGAAAGCATCCCACAACCGCTCGTGCAAGATCTCCGAGCCGGGATTGTCGCTATTGATGGAGCAAAAGCCTTCGAGTAACAGGGGCTCGTCCCAGGCCATCAGGAACTCCTCAAAAGATAGAGGATACATAGAGATGTGGGTGACCTTGCCCACCGGATACGAGGCTTTCCCCAGCTGGACGCCAAGCAAGGATCCCGCCGCAGCGATGGCGAGCCGGGGCATCTGCTCCGCAAAGTATTTGAGGCTTGTCAGAGCCTGTGGACACTGTTGGATTTCGTCGAGTACGAGCAGATCCTGTTCCAGGTCCATGACGGCGCCCAGTTCGAGTGAAAGATCTCGGATAATTTGATATGGATCCAGACTGCCCTGAAACGCCTTCGCTACGCGTGCGTTCTCCTCGAAATTGATATAATGGGTTGCCCGAAAATCGGAGGCGCCGAAGTGTTTCAGGGAGTAGGTCTTGCCGACCTGACGAGTCCCCTGAAGGACCATTGGTTTTCGAGTTGGGTTCTTTTTCCAGTTTAAAAACTTGGCTTGGATCAATCGCTTCATGGGTAAAAAGTATCATTTTGCGTAAAAGGTTTCAAGGATAATGCTCTGGGAGGGCAATAAGTGGTATGACTTATTGACCAATCGGGGATAAAAGGTGGTCAGGATTTGGTCAGTCAGATGTCTCAACCGCAATCTCAGGCGCAAACAGCAGATACAAAGACGGCAACACAAACAATGTCAACAAGGTCGCTGTGATGACCCTCGACGCAGAGTTGTCTGTTGCCTGACCGTAAGCTGCGGTGGCCTCTACGCCAGGATTGGGTGCGGCTCGCGCCGCTTCCACTGCGGCATGTGCTGCCGCTATCTCGTGTCGGCCTGCACCGATTCGCGGATGATCATCGACGAGTTTGACGATATCCTGCCAGGTGATCTCGATTTCGGGATTCGCGGTAGAATTTTGGGGCACGGCGATCAGCAACAAAATCATTACAACCGACCAGGGGATACAAGCCGGCACCAGGTTCATGTTATTCATTTATTATCTTCCTCCATCACATAGCCGTCACACACCACGAGCCGTGCCGGGCCGTCTCATTTTGGGCCAACAGATCGCCGGCTTCGCCCGAATTGATCGAACGAAGGGCAAACCTTTTTTAAATGAAAGGTCTAGGCTCGCGGTGGACGGAAAATGCCGCGAAGAATTCCGGAAGGAAGGGGGGCATCAGAAGAAAAGAATTCGTGCTTCGTCGTATTGGTGTCGGCCTTTACGACGTTGGCCGCAAATGTACCAAGTGCGAAAATGTGTCCCGGGCAACAAAGGCAGGGGCAGCTGTCGTCACATGGCCCATCCTCATCGCCGTCAGGACAAGGGGTGCCCTCACTATGAGGTAAAGCGAAGGTATGGCTCTCTTGTGAAGCTGCGACAGGCAACGCCGGAATGATGACGGAGACAAAAAGTATCGTCAGCACCAACAATGATAGGAGGTGTTTCGTCATCACCAATACATATTATCACATTTGAACAAGATGACGACTAAATCACTTCATAAAGTAGACTTTTAGGCGTCGCTCGATTTCGTCGCGTGTTTCGCAAAAGGCCTTGAGGCGATCTTCGGGTGAGCCATTCACTGCGGCGGGATCGGGCAACCCCCAGTGAATTTGTTCGGCTGCTCCGAGAAAGGCCGGACACACCTCTTCTGCGCAAAGAGTTATCACCGTAGTAACCGACTCGACGTCAATTTCGTCCACTGCCTTGGAAAAGTGCGCAGAGATGTCGATGCCCTTGTGTGAAAGCGCCGCGATGGCCTCGGGCCTGACGAATGTTGGGGTAGACCCGGCGGAGGAAATCTTTACGCCGACCGGCGCCATCGCTCGCGCCAACCCTTCAGCCATCTGACTTCGCGCCGAGTTTGCGACGCACATGAACAGTATGTGTTGGCTCATGTCGTTATCGCCTCGTCATCAAGAATCCGGACCGCGAGATAATAGGATCACCGCGGTCAGTAGTCCACACACCGGTCAATTCCCATCCATGCGGTCGAGACGTTGTCGCGGGATGTCTGGTTGGCATGAAGTGTATTCTTCGAAGACACAGTACGAAGATGTGCTATCATCATTTGAAAAGGTTCAGGTTTATCAGATGAATAGGGAGCTAAATGGGAAATACCGGATTCTACAAACACGAGAAACGACAAAAAGAACTGGCCAAGCAGAAGAAGAAACAGCAAAAGCTCGCCCGCAAGCGGCAGCGGTCCGAGGATCGGTCGCCGGACTCCGAAAACGAGGGCGCCGACCCGGTCGATGGCGACCCGGACGAAGAGACGGCGGAATAGGGCCGGGGGCCGAGTCGGTCGTAACTTGGAAAAGTCGCGTATTCTCAGTGACGCGCGGCCCAAACCGTTATATAGTACATTCAAGTCCCGCCCGGTGGTCCGTGCGGGATTTCGAGTCTGCGCGAAACACGCCCGAGCGCATGCGACGACTCTTCATCAGTGCTCAATGCTCGGGCTTAAGGAAAAGTGAAAATGAAAATCTACGTAGGAAACATGCCCTTCAGCATGGACGAGTCCCAGCTGCGCGGGCTGTTTGAGGAATTCGGCGAGGTCGATTCGGCCAACGTCATAACCGACCGGGAGACCGGGCGTCCGCGCGGGTTCGCCTTCGTCGAGATGCAGGACGCCGACGCGCGAAAGGCGATCGAGGAACTAAACGAGCGCGAGGTGGACGGGCGCAAGCTCAACATCAACGAGGCCCGCCCCCGCGAGGATCGCGGTCGCGGTAAACGCCGGTAACTCTTGTCCTCTGCGCAGAAAAACCCTGACGTTGTCGAGCCGGAGATACGCTCCGTTTCCTCACGCCACAAGCGGCCCCCGCCGCATCCCACCCGCTCGGGTCGAGTCAGCTGCCTCAGGTGCGGCGACCTCTTCGTGTCATGGGACCTGAGGCGCAACCGGCTCTGCCCGGCGTGCGCGAAGAAGCGCTGGTAGATTTGCGTCGTCGGGTCTAGTCGATCGACTCACTATGGATATGTATACTTAATCTAGGTCGAGGCTCACCGACAGCCACATCGCTTTGCTACTTCGGGCCGTCGTTCTGACCGTTGAGGACCTCGCGGACCTTTTGGGCCAGCGCGTCAATGCCGAAGGGCTTCTGCACGAAGTGGGCACTCTTGTCGATCACGTCATGGTGCACGATAGCATTGTCGGTGTAGCCGGACATGTAGAGCACCTTCAACTCCGGCCGCGTGGTCAGCAGCTTCTGCGCCAGCTCCTTACCGCCTATATTGGGCATCACCACGTCGGTCAACAATAGGTGGATCGGCCCTTCGTGCGTATTTGCCACACCTTGTCCCTCCAGCCCGTCCCGCGCCTGAAGAACATTGTAGCCCTTCCTCTCGAGTATCCGCACGGCCAGATTCAACACCGCCGCTTCGTCCTCCACCACCAGCACGGTCTCGGCGCCGCGTGTGTCTGCGAGCGGTCTCGGTGCCCTGGAGGCAGTCTTCTCCGTTGCCGTTGACCTCGGCAGGTAGATCTTGAACGTCGTGCCCTTTCCGGGCTCGCTGTAGACCCAGATGTTGCCCCCGTGCTGCTTGACGATGCCGTAGACCATGGAGAGGCCGAGCCCGGTGCCCTTCTCCTTGGTGGTGAAGAAAGGCTCGAAGACCTGCGCGGTCGTCTCTTTGTCCATGCCGCAGCCCGTGTCGCTCACCGCCAACATCACATAAGGACCGGGCGTGATATCAACGTGGTTGCGCGCATACTCCTCGTCCAGCTCGACGTTCGCGGTTTCGATGGTCAGCTTGCCCACCCCCGGCATGGCGTCGCGGGCGTTGACCGCCAGGTTCATCACGATCTGCTCGATCTGCCCCGGGTCTGCCTCGACCTTCCATAAGCTGGGAGACATCTTGGTTGCGATATCGATGTCCTCGCCGATCAACCGCCAGAGCATCTTGTCCAGGTTCCGGATGGTCCGGTTCAAGTCCAGCACCTCGGTCTGGAGCATCTGCCGGCGGCTGAATGCGAGGAGCTGCCTGGTCAGTGCCGTTGCGCGCTTGCCGGCGTCGTCGATCTGGCGCACGTCCCGTAGCAGCGGGTCTTCTTCATGCAGATCCTCGGCCATGAACGCGCACGACGACAGAATGACGGTCAGCAGGTTGTTGAAGTCGTGGGCCACTCCCCCGGCGAGTTGACCGATCGACTCCATCTTCTGCGATTGGAGGAGTTGATCTTCCAACGCGGCCTTCTCCTTCTCCGCCTGCTTGTGCTTTCCTTCGATTTCCAGGTTGTGCAGGGCAAAGGCGATATCGTCGGCGACTTCCTTGAAAACAGACAGCTCCTCCTCGTCTCCGGAGAATTCCAGCAGGATGGACGCAGACAGAATTCCAAAGACCTTGCCTTCGTACTCCAGTTTTGCCGACAGCCCTCCTCTTCCCGTGTATTGACCGACAAGCGGGCAGTCGCCGCATTCGGCCGATAGGTTATGGATGATGATCACTCCTTTTTGTCTGAGCGTCTCTTTTCCGCAATGGGTCAGATCTCCTCGTTTGAGCCGCTCGACCATGGGCTCGAAGCTCGCTCCTATGCCGGACTCAAACACGGCGGTCGCCCTTTGTTTCTCGTCCAGAAGCGCGATCCATGCAATTAAATAACCTCGGTCCTCGGTCAGGACTTCGCAGGCGCCCTTGAGTAGCCGATCTCTATCCTTCTCATGGGTGATCAGCTGGTTCACGTTGCGGACAGCTCGCAGCACCAAGGTGAGGTGCTCTGTCTTCTTCTCGGCCTCCATGTGCGAGACCGCCGTGTTCAACATGTCGGCGAAGCCGTCGAGCAGCTTGCGCTCCTCGGCAAGAAACGGTCCCTCGTCCAGATCCGGGCGCTCCTCAAGGTAGTAGACTTCTATCACACCGCGTGTCTTTCCATCGACCAGGATGTCGGTCGTCTGCTTCCAGCGGGTCGGCTCGAAGGGCTCGGATACGTACTCATTTCCATCGAAGACCACCCGGCCGCGCGTGATCTCCGGGTACTGCCAGGCCGGAGGGATGAGTGCTACAATACGTTTGATCAACTCCTCCGAACTCGTAATCTCTGCGGCCGCTCTGGCCACCTCGTACAGCGCCTGAAGCTCCTTGACGCGCTCCTCGGTGTCGTGCAGGAGCTTCTTGCGTTCCTGCTCCGCCCGCTTGCGCTCGGTGATGTTGCGGACTTGGGCGCCCTTCAACTCGGCGATCTGCTTTCTCGCCTCTTGCAGCTCCTCGATGAGTTCTGCCTCGATCTTTTTTTCGTTTTTCATGTCCCCGCCATAGATTTTTTTTAAAAACTACTTTAGATTGCGCATTCAAACATTACAACCGGAGAAAACCTTCGGCCTCCTGGTGGCCGAGGTCGGAAAAAAGAAGGCAAATCGCTACTTTCCGCGCGCAAAGCGCGTTCGCACGGTCGAGGGATCGGACGAATAAGAGCCTCCAAGTGCATTTTTATTGTCGACCCCATCCCGGCCTTCCCCTGCGAGGGGAAGAGGAAGTTGTTGGAAACCCGCGTTATTTGCTCGCCACCGGGGTGGGGGTGGCAGGCAATCGACATGTGATCATGCCTCAAAGGTGGGGGTGTGGCAGGCAATCGACATGTGATCATGCCTCCCAGGTGGGGGTGTGGCAGGCGAAAACAATCGCAAACAGCCGTTATTGCTCCCAGTAGTGGCGAGGGACACATTCGTCAAGGGCCTTGGGCGGATGCGAGTCAGGATACTCGACAGGTTTACGGTTGAAGACGCCCAAGGTCGCGAACTCGACATCGGAGAACTCATCACCTACGTCAACGACGCATTGCTCCTCTGCCCGTCGATGCTGCTCAACAACGCCGTCGAGTGGACGCACGTCAACAATGACAGCTTTGACGTGTCACTCCGTCACGGGCCGCTGAAGGTAACTGGTCGCGTATTCATCGACGAAAGGGGCGCCATTACGGACTTCTCCACAAACGACCGTTTCTGCACCCACCCCGCGAAACCGAAAGCTGGTTTCATCAGGACCAGGTGGAGTACCCCCATCGAGGGTTGGTCACATCACAATGGGCGTCCATTCCCCAGTTTTGGTAGGGCCGTATGGCACTTACCAGAAGGGGAGTTCACCTACGCCGAACTCGTCGCGCGCCCGGAAACTCATAAAAGCAATATCAAACCGTAGACAACGCTGAGCTCTCTTCCGATCGGTGGGTTGTGTTCGCTCAGATCAAATTTGGGGAGGCACAAATCTACGCCGTGGTGTCAACCTGGCGGAATCTCATCTTGACCTTGCCGATCTGGATCACGTCGCCGTCGTTGAGCTTCAGCTTGGTGACCTGATTTCCGTTGACCGAGGTGCCGTTCGTCGAGGCCAGGTCGCGGATGAAGATGTTGGTGCGAGAGTAGGCTTCGATCACCGCGTGTTTCTTGGACACCTTCTGGTCCTCGATCACCAGGCCGGCATCGCTTCTGCCGATGATCAATCTGCCGGACGACATCCAGATCACTTTTCCCCGGCCGGGTCCGTCAATGATTTCGACGGAGAGCTTCGTCCGCGAAGGCAGCGGCAGATCGATGTTAAATTCAATCGGCACTTCCATTTGCTGGGTGTCTTCGACGGAATCCTCGTGTGGCTTCTTCATTTCTCAAACTTAGAGCGTATCACGAGAAAGTAAAGTTTTGGCGGAGATCACCTTGTGGTCCGTCAGCTCGAACGCCAGACTCAAGTCGGTTTGGAGGTGAAAACAAGGCAGCTTGAGCTCGAGGCTCAGGTCGGATCCCGTCACGAGATCCAGCCGCTCGACGAAAAGCCGTCATCGAGGTACTATGGCGTTACGACTTCCTCAATTGGCGAGGTGATGTATCAACCGATTTTCAAACCCAAACCAGGATAAATTCATTGGGCATTACGGCCGCTGGCACACGTGGCGAACGCGCTCGGACTTCCGGCGATAGGAATTGGCAATGAGCACCAAGCAAAAACTGCGCATTTTGATCATCGATGACGAGGAAATTATACATACATCCATCGGCCGCTACCTTGACCACCAGGGTCATGAAGTACACCACGCGTACGATGGGTTCGAAGGCATAGAAATGCTGCATAAGACCGAGTGCGACTTGACGTTGCTCGACGTGCAGTTGCCCGGTGAGAGCGGGCTCGAGCTGCTGCCGCACATTCGGAGCGAAAACCCTGACATGTCGGTTGTGATCATTACTGGCTACGGAACGATGGACATTGCGATCCAGGCGCTCAGGGCTGGCGCGGCCGACTTCCTGACCAAGCCGATCATGCAGCCGGATCTCGACACGGTGGTCGAGAGGTCCGGCCAGTTCCAAGCGCTCATGCGCGATCGCCGCCGGTTACGAGAGAAGATTGGCTTCATGCAGATCTCCGGGCCGCACAAGGTTCGGCCGGCCCGGATCATCGGGAAAAGCGAAGCCACCGAGAAAATACGGCGCCAGGTTCGTCTGGCGGTCGAATCACATTGCGATATGATCCTGATCACCGGCGAGACCGGGACCGGCAAGGAAGTCGTCTCCCGGGAGATGCATTTTCTTTCGTCCCGGAGCGAGAACCCGTTCATCGCGGTCAACTGCCCAGCGATTCCCGAGTCGCTCGTCGAGAGTGAGCTGTTCGGACACGTCAAGGGCGCGTTCACCGGGGCGATCGACGACCGGGCCGGCTGCTTCGAGCTCGCCGACGGCGGGACGCTGTTCCTGGACGAGATCAGCGAGCTGGCCGTTGCGGCGCAAGCCAAAATCTTGAGAGTTTTGGAAACGCGCACGGTCCGACGGGTCGGGGGGGCAATCGAGAACGCTGTGAACGTGCGGGTGGTGGCGACGACCAACGTTCCGCTCGAGCGGCTCGTCGAAGAGAAGAAGTTCCGCAGCGATCTGTTCTACCGGCTCAACCGCTTCACGATCGGGCTTGCGCCATTGCGCAAGCGGCGCGAGGACATCTTACCGCTGGCACGCCGTTTTCTCTCGGTCTATTGTCGCGATCGCGGACGGGAGACAATGCGATTTTCCGAGGAGGCCGCTAACCGCCTGTTGGCCTACGATTTTCCCGGCAACGCGCGCGAGCTCCGCAACCTCGTGGAGCGGGCGGCGATTCTCAGCGATGGGGCGCAGATCGCTGCCCTCGACATCGATTTGCCGAGTGATTCCGGCCGTTGCAGAGACAGCGCAGTAGTATCAATCATCGAGAACGAGCGTAGTCGAATCGAGCTGACTCTCGAGCGGGTGCGCTGGAACCGCCGCGAGGCCGCCAAATTGCTCGAGATGCCGTACTCCACGTTGCGCAACAAGATAGACAGGTATGGGATCGGGTGAGCGGTCCGCCTCTGGTGCGCTTTGCGGCGATCAGCTCGGCGTGGTCTGCGCATGTGGTCTGCGCAGAGACACACCAGAGCATATCGTCTATAATGACTTGAGTATCTCGGAAAGCCATATCACCGCTCCGGTGAACCAGCGATCTTCCCCATGGGCGCCGAGATGGACCCCCGCAGCCACGACTGCAAGGCAAATAGCCACCGTACTACCAAGCAACAGTACAGGTCTTCTCCCCAAAAGAGCCTTGGTTATACTCCGAGTCATCTGTGGCGAGCTCGAACGGTTTGATCCACCTCCGCCTTTTGCGAAATATTTCAACGAGCCTTCCATCAACCACCCTTCCTGCCTGCCAGGGCGAATGGCCTGGTCTTATTCTCAAGAATGCGCCTCCGGCTATTTGCGTCTATCCAAGGGGAATGTTCAACAGATACGGGCTTGACGCTCATCCACGTGCCTAACCGGTATTCCTCACTATTTTCATCGACCGCCTCCAGCGCCCCGAGGAGATGACTGATACACCGGAGAGCACCGCTCAAGAAGGAATCGGTATCACCGCTTGTCCCCGCAATTCCGAAAGCCCCGTTCAAGGGACCTTCCGACGGATTGCCCAGCGAATAGGCCGGTGAATCAAGCTCTCGACTTACAAGGCCGAGCAAGACATCAGCACCTTCACGCGGTCTCCGGATCAAATCTTCGTAGAGCTGCCTTGAATCGCGACCGGTGGTTGCAATGGGCCACCGGCCCAGACCGATAAGATAGAGATCGATGCCGAAATTATCGCGGTAGATGCGCGAGGCCTCACCGATTGTCGCCTGGATCCGCGCCATCCAATCGGAATGATCAGCCAGGTACTTGTCGTCAACCAGGACTTTGATTTTTATCGTGACGGGTAGGTCCCGCTTGACCAATAGGCTGATAGATGACTCGGTTTTACCAGTCACTTTCCTGGGCTGTTCGGGACATGAGGATACGACGGGCAGCTGCTCGGGCTCAACAGGGGGCACGGTGGACGGGGTAGACGATTCGCGGCCCGACAGAGGATTCACGACACTTTCACTATCATGTTGCTGCAACAATACATCCAGAGGAACCCTGGCCGGCAGCGAATTCAAATCGCGAATAGTTGCTTGAGTCAGCTCGGCGACGGGTTGTATCCATGGCTGGAAATCTGGTTGGACCTCCTCGGCGTCCATGCCAAGATACACCCGCTCGAAACGTAGCACCGCGTCTCTATTCACCGAGCCTAGATAGATCCCATAGCAAAGCAGCATGAGGATGACGATCGACGGCGCGGCAAGCTTCAGCGACGTTTTCATCAAGATAGGGCTCAGCGAGGCTCCTGTTCTGATATTTTCTTCGGACATTTTCCCTCAAAAAGATACACAACTGCCATTGATTGAAATTGAAGGCCACAAGCATTCTGTAGATATAGTTGGGTATCAATAACCATGCCAAGCAACCGGCTCTGGATCAGGATGACGGGCACAGGATCTGCAATTTAGTTTGCATTCGATGAATTGAGGAAGGTGATCGATTTGGAGCGCAATTTCGTCCACAAACACGTGTAATGGAAGAGACGAGGGATTGAGGCGGTTTTGGTGCTCTCGGTGTTGAGCAACATGTTGAGTAACATTTAGTTTTTCGAAGGCAACAGTTGGCATTGATTGATCGATTCGGGTCGATGGTCATTTTTCGTCACGAAGTATCCTAGCCCAAGACCGAAACGGATGATCGCGTCTCCAGTGGGCTCGCTGTGCTCCAGTTGGGCGCTCCGGAGGTATTGGCACGTGACTTGCTTTGGCACACACTCGAAAAAAAATGCAACAGCAGGAACGACTGAACAAACGTGAAGATGTTTCAAGCAATTGGTGTCGAAACCCAGCCTTTCCAGGGCTCTAACGGCATGAATGGTGCGGAGGGTCAATCATTGACAGATGTCCAGTAGTACCCGTGTCAGTTTGGAGTATGACGATCGATGCCCCTCGATTTTACTGGCAGCAGCCAGCAGCGAGGTGGAAGACACGATTCACGCTCGGCTCGCTTCACACTACAGAATAATTAACACAGACAGCAGCAGGGAGATTCTCGGTTTGGTCAAAGCCGGAGAGTTCGAATGTGTGCTCATCGATATGGCCCGTTCGGCCGACGACACCAATGACCTGCTGCGGCGACTCAAGCGGCAGGCGAGTGAGCTGCCGGTGTTGGTGATGTGCTCGTCCCCCGAAATCTCCGCGGGAGTTGAGGCTGTGCGCGCTGGCGCCGCCGACTTCATCATCAAGGACGTCGAGTTCGCCGGTCTTTCCAAGCGCATCGCAAAGTTGATCGGGAGGGCACCGGCGACTCGGAAGTGCTCCAGACGGTCGCCAGGGAGCGATCATCAGTGGTCGCCGGGGAAGATGGTAGTCGGCAGCAGCCACGGGATGCGTGAGGTGATGGCCCTCGCTCGCAAGGCCGCCAAGTACCGCGTTAACGTTCTGATCACGGGGGAGAGCGGCACGGGCAAAGAGTTGTTGGCCCAGTGGATTCACCAGCGAAGCGTCGGTTCCGAGGGGCCGTTCGTGGCGGTGAACCTGGCCGCTATTCCCTCCGACCTCGTCGAGAGCACTCTATTTGGTCACGAGAAGGGCGCTTTCACGGGCGCCACCGGGAAGCGAGTGGGCAAGTTCGCCCAGGCGCAGGGCGGGTCGCTGCTGCTGGATGAGATCACGGAACTAAGGCTCGATTTGCAGCCCAAACTTTTGCGCGTGCTCCAGGAGAGCGAGTTCGATCGGGTGGGTGGCGATCGGACGATCCGCAGCGACGCTCGCGTACTCGCGATCTCCAATCATGACATGGCCGAGCAGGTACAATGTGGGAAATTTCGAAGCGATCTGTTCTATCGCCTCAACATCGTCGCGTTCCGATTGCCGCCGCTGCGAGAGCGGCGGGAAGACATCCTCGAGCTGGCCGGTGTGTTCCTGGACAAGTACAACCGGCTCTATAACTGCGCAGTGAGCGGCTTTGCGCCCGAGGCCAAGGAGTTGCTCATGAGTTACGACTGGCCGGGCAATATTCGTGAGCTCGAGAACGCGGTCCAGCGGGCGGTGATTTGCGTCGAGGAGGGAGAGTTGGGAGTGGACGGCTGTTTTGACTTTGTCGATTACGCGACTGATCGGGCAGCTTCACAGATGTCCTTGCAGAGCGGAACCCTCGAGGAGATCGAGCAACGCTACATCGTCGAGGTCTTGCAGCGCTCAGGTGGACACCAGGGCAACGCCGCCAAGATCCTGGGGATCGATCGAAAAACTCTCTACAACAAGATCTTGAAGTTCGGCCTCGGTCGATCCCTCAATTCAGAAGAGCAGCTGCTGACAGACAGGGGAACAGATCACCGCCAGCGGCGGCTGGGCGCGATAGGGGAATAATTCCCCAGGGCCCGGGAAACTTGCCTCGCAAGCAGCGCGGAACGCCTCGATCTACCCGCCAGACAGCCCTTCAAACGGAAACGACGCTTGGCATGAACATTGAAGTGGTTGGTGCTCACCGGAGGACTACGGATGGGCCAACAACACGATCTTCCCACTGCGCCGCCATCGATCGGGGTGCTCGGGGTCTACCTGAAGCGAGGGGTCGCCGTGATCATCGGTGTCGCTTTGGCAGTCGGCTTCTACATGATTGTCATCAGGGACCAGCCGGCTGCGCAAGGAGTCCAGATGGCGACGGCGATATGCAGGTGCCCGGTCTGCGGATTGATGATCGAGAAATCTGCCGGCCTCGACTGCGAGGAGCTGAATTGCCCCAACTGCGGTAACCGGATGGGCAGCGCAGCGATGCTCGCCGCGGCTGGGGGTGCACAGCCGGGCGCGGGTGTCGTCCCGCCGCAGACCCAGAATCAACGCGAGACACGCGCCGAGCGGGGCGGCGCTCGATTTGTGGGTGCGCCGCTACAGGCGCCGCCGCCGGAGGGCGCGGTGTGTGTATGTCCCAACTGCGGTAAGCAGATCAAGCGCCAGCCGGGAATCGACTGCTCGATGGTCGTATGTCCCAACTGCCACAGCCACATGACGAACCCAATATATGTTGGGACCGCGCCCCCCGCTCCCCAAACGGGCGAGGTGCGGCTTGCCGGGGGGGTGACCGGTGGGAGAGGGATAGCGCCGTGTCCGGGCCCTCACGGGCAACAGGCGCAAGGTGGCGCGACAGCGTGGTCCCAGACCGGAGCCGGTTGGGGAGGGATAGCGCCGTGTCCGGGCCCTCACGGGCAACAGTTGCAAGGTGGCGTCGCAATAAACGCTCCGACAAGTGTCGTCCCGGCGAATACCTACTCCGACTCAATTCGACCGATACTTGAGAAGAACTGCTACCGCTGCCACAGCGGCCCGATGCGCAATCTGACGACCTACAACAACGTCAAGAGTTACGCCGATAACGGGCTGCTGCCGATGATGACGCAACCTGGCGGTCCGATGAGTCGCTTCCTGAGCGCCAGTGAGTACCACGCAATAGACAACTGGGTCAAAAACGGTTCGCCGCCGTAGCTTTGGGCCCCGAACGGGCCGGAAAGGGTGAGAGGTACCCCTATTATGAAATCCAGATGGCCTCACATTTTAGGAGGTATTTTCTCCCTTGGACTCGGGATCTACGGCGCATTCGACGAGTACTTCACGGTAGTCGAATTTATAAAAGGTGTGGTTCAGCCGGTACTGGCGTTCTCCGGGATCGTCGCCATCATGGCGGGGATCTTGAGTACCAAGGTCCATTTTGGCCACGTGGTGATAGGACTCGTTCTGCTCGGCGTAGGAATCTACGGTTTCTTCGATGAGTACTACGCCACGCTCGATCTCATCAAAGGCTCGGTGCCCATCGCACTATTGTTCGTCGGAAGCTTGTCCGTTGTTTCAGGAGTGAAAATGTTAGGAGAACAGCAGCATGTCCAAAGAAGTTGAAACGAATAGTAAACGCAAAGAGCAGGGGGGTCGCATGCGAGCCGGTCGGTGCGACGAAAAGGCGGATATCAAGCCGGAAAGAAGTGGGAAACCGGCCAGCGGGAAGAAGTCCCAAGGCAAGCCGTCCGCCTGTTCTTCCGCGTCCAATCACTCGAGGCATACTGACGATCATGGCGCGGACGAGCCGATGCTGCCGACCGGGACTCCGAAGGCGGTCTCGAGTGAATTCGCCTGGCACTCGTTCCTGCTGCTGTTCGGGCGAATCTGCAACCGGCTCCTGGAATTCTACCGAAGGTTATTCGTCCTCAGAAAACAAGACGAGAGCCGCATCTACGAGAACCTGGGACACGGTTTTCGTAAGAAGGGGCAGCACGACAAGGCGTTGAGCGCGTATCGAGAGTTGATCAAGCGCAACCCGGGCAACTCCAACGCCTACTTCCAGATGGGCCGAATATATGGCGCCCGAGGCGAGGACGATCTGGCTGTCCGCGCCTATCAGGCAGCGATCAAGTGTCACCGGCATCACGCAGAGGCGCACCACAAACTTGGGCTGCTCTATGCCCGATCTGGAGATCTCGAGACAGCGATCGAGACTCTCGGTCAGGCCTTGGATCTTGACCCCGACAATCACCGACTGCTTTATCGGCTGGGGGTCTATCACGACAAAACCGGTGCCCCCGAAGAGGCGCTGCAGGCGCTCAAGCGGGCCGTCGAGTTGCACCACGAAGAACCCAGGTACCACCAGTATCTCGGGTTTGTCTATGAGGGTCTCGGTGATCACGACGCGGCGATTCAGCAGTTCAAGTCCGTGATGGAGATCGAGGGAGCAGGTCATGACTTCTAATGAGATCGGCTAGCGGAATCACGATGTCGTTGCGGACGAGGAACTTAATCGAAGCGCTCTACGGCAGCGAGTTGCGTGACCGGCGCCGGCCTGGGTTGTTCCGTCGCTTTTTGCGCCTTTTTAGTCGCAAGAAGCGACGCAAGCTCGACGCAGCAACGATGGCGATTGTTCGGTCTCACAAGCGGTTACTCACCAAGTGGCGCATCGTCGTGGCAAGCGCGTTGATCCTGTTCGTCGCCCACGCAGTGGTCGCCGTGCACTACTTCAACATACTGACGAGCATGCAGCAGGACATGTTTCGGGAGGCGGCCAAGATCAATATCCTGCTCCAGCGTCGGCGGAACATCAGCATCAACCTGGCCCGGACCGTGCGCGACTACGCGATCCACGAGGTCGACATATTTCGGCATCTAGCCGATGTTCGAGCCTCCAACCAAGGGATCGAGGCCGCAGCCAGCGATCAGTTCGAGGGTGTGGCCAGGCAACTACAGGGGTTGATGACAACCAAAGGGGCCGGGCTCGCAGCGGGAGCTGTTGCGGCTGCCGATTCCAGCACCCCAGCCCGGAGTACGTTCCTGGAAGGGGAACCTCTGGCGGCTGGCGGAGACGCCGAAAGCGCAGTTGAAGAGATCGACTCGTTCATCATGGACGCCACTGGTGGAGAGCTGACGATGAACGGCAAGCTGGAGGGGTTGCTCGCGGTGGCGGAGCGATATCCCGACCTCAAGCTCAGCGAGAATTTTCGCACATTCATGGATGCGCTGATCGGAACCGAGAAGGAGATAAGCGACAAGCGGATGAAGTACTCCGACGCCGTCAACAACTACTCTACAACGCTGTTGACCTTCCCCGGCAACATCTACGCAAAGGTCTTCAGATTCGATTCGGTTTCATATTATGAGGCGGACCCGACGGCGAGGCAGTTCAGCCCGGTGGAGTACTGAACCGATGTTGCAGCAATTCACTTCTGCGATGGAGAGACCGTCGTCGACCAAGAGCAGGGTGATCCGTTACATGGTCTTTGTGGTGGGCTGCGTGGCATTCGCCTACGTCTCGGACTACAACTGGCCGACGGGGACCGGGAACCTCTGCTTGATCCTGTTCCTCTCCGCCAACGTCTACATCCCCGCCAAGTTGCTGCGTAAGCATTATCAATGGGATAAAGTCCAGCACTACTTCGACTGGATGGCCAAGGCCCACTGCAACCTCAACACAGCGGCGTTCGTGATGTCGCTAGTGCACTGCTACACCACCGTCTGGGCCAATTTCTGGCTCTGGCTCTCCATGGTGCTGATGGGGGTGCTGACCCTCAACGGCTTCATTATGAAGCTGAGGTACCAGCCCAAGCTGCGCAAGAAATTGTACATCCTGCACACGCAGCAGGTCGTATTCATCTGTCTCATATACGCGATGCTCAAGGGGCATTACGTCATAGCCTGGTTGCCGTTGTAGCGCGGTGGTCGGTTCAACTCTGGAGGAGTGACATGGTCAGTAGTATTGGTTTCGGATTATTGGTCGCCGTGATCGTGGGCGGGATTTATCTTTACATGAAGGTGGAGCGGCTCGGCAGAGAGATCGCTCAGCAGGGAGGGGGTCTGGACGACGAGTTTGACGAGAAAGAGGCCTAGGACACAATGGTGGTCTGCTTCCTCCGATGATTGGTAGCACACGAATTCGCAGTGTCGGGGTGGTCGTCCTGTGCGTGCTCGCGCCGACCCTCGTTCGTGCTCAGCACGCTCCAGAGGCGCTCGTGCGTCTCGAGGAGCTTACCCGGGACGCGGTGGGCCGCGTGCGTAATGCGGTGGTGACCGTGAGCGCCTTGAAGTTCGCGCCGGGGGGGGGTGCTCCGGCAATGTCCGTCCGGAGCATCGGAACGGGGGTGATCGTGGATCCCCGAGGCTACGTGCTTACCAACGCCCATGTTGTACGTGAGGGGCACACGATTACTGTGACCCGCTGGCGGGACCCGCCTGGGGAGGTATCGGGGGAGATCGTGGATCTGAGTGAAGAGCACGATCTGGCGCTGATCCGGTTGGATGGCCAAGGGCCGTTCCCCCACGCCGTGCTCGGCCGTTCGAGCGAAGTGCGAGTCGGTGACATGGTGATTGCGATAGGCAGCCCCTACGGGTTGGAGCACACTGTCACCCGCGGAATCATCAGCGATCGATCACGCACCCTCGTAATCCAAGGACGGACCTACAAGGATCTCCTGCAGACCGACGCAGCGATCAACCAGGGCAACAGCGGCGGTCCGCTGATCGACATCAACGGGGAAGTTATCGGCATCAGCACTGCAATCTACGCACCCGACGGGGTCTCTTCCGGCGTGGGGTTCGCGATCCCGGCGGACAGCGCCAGAGCGTACGTCCGATCGGTACTCACCGGTGGTTCTCCGGGGCTGCTGGCTGCGGCCAACGGTATGGAACCGATCATCGTCGGCACACCGTCGCCCCATCCACCGGGGGGAGGCAAGTGCACCAACTGCCACGAGCTGATCGTGCCGTACGCGGTCGCGAACCCGGGTAACGCGATCAGCCACACCGTCGCCACGACGATCCCTTTCGATGGAGATCCCTTGGCGCCCTCTCCGCTCCCGGCGAGCCCGGCCCACAAGATGATGAGTCCAGAGCAAGACCTGAAGGTCATCAAGCGCGCAGCCGGCTTGGTACTGGCGTCATCGGCTCTGTTTAACATGCTGGGGATTGGCGGCGGGTTCGTCTACGTACCGCTCCTGCTCTTCTTCGGCGTCGAATTTCACGTGGCGTCGGCCACAAGTCTGTTCGTGATCATGGCGGCGCACATGTCGGCGTTCTTCGTTTTCCTGCGCTCCCGGCTGGTGGATTACAAGCTCGTTCTGGTGCTCGAGCCTGTGACGTGCCTGGGGTCGCTGATTGGGGGGATGTCCTCCGGGCTCGTCGCCGACGAGGCTCTGTCGGTATTGTTCGGCGGGTTACTCATGCTGTCAGGCTTGCTGATGCAGAGAGAGTCGCTGGTGAGCAGTTCCACATCGGCCCTGAACAATTCCCGGTGGACCTGGCACCGGACCTTCGACGGGCACCAGTACGGGATCAACCTGTTGGTCGCGCTCCCGTTCGTCTTCGTCGTCGGATACCTGGGCGGGATGCTCGGCTTCGCCGGAGGCTGGTTGAAGATCCCGATGCTGGTGCTGCTGTTCGGCGTGCCGATCAAAGTCGCGATTGGCACCTCCTCGTTGATGGTCGCAGGAACGAGCATGTTAGGATGCATCGGCCACGGGATCGAGGGGCACTTCGATCCCCGGCTGGCACTCGCGCTCGCGATTGCCGGAGTGATAGGGGCCCAGGTCGGATCCCGCCTCACCCTCCACGCCGATCACTTTATGCTCAAGCGGATCTTTTCGGTGGTGCTCGTCGGCGTGGCGCTCTGGATGATCGGCAGGGTGCTTTGATGTGGTGGGATCCGAGCGCAGGGGTCGGATCGTGACACGGGGCAAGCTGATCGCGATTGGCGTGCTCGTCGTTGCCGGCGCTTCAGTGCTGTTCGCCAATATGGGGCGTGGCAACCAGCCGGGGACGGAAGTGACTCGCTCGGACATTTCAGACGTGCCGGGGACGGTCATCCCCGCGCAGTTGCGCCCTCCAGCGGCAGTCCCGCCCACGCCGCAGGAGGTGCAGCGCGGACTGGGGGACATTATAGCGGCGGTGTGGCCGGCGGTCGTCAGCATCTCGGTCCATCCGGACAAGGTCGTCGGCCCGGTGCCGGCGGGAATTCAGATGCTCTATCCGTATCAGGGGCGCACCGGCTGGATCGGCTCGGGGTTCGTCATCCATCCCGACGGCTACGTGTTAACCAGTCGCCAGGTGATGCGGGGCGTGCAAGAGGCGCGAGTGACTATGTACCGAGGCGGCGGTGAAACATTCGTCGCGCAGCGGGTCGCGACGGATCGGAGAGACGGATTGGTGCTGCTCAAGCTGGGGACCAACGGGGGGCTCCCCTATGCGCAGATCGGCGACTCGAAGCGCATTCGAACCGGTGACTTGGTCATCGCCCTCGGCAGCCCCTTCGGACTCGCCGAGACGGTGACTCAGGGCATCGTCAGCACGAGGGAACGCACGATCCGGGTCGAGGGGAACCGTCTCCAAAACGTGATCCAGACAGACGCGGCGATCAACTCCGGCAACTGCGGCGGTCCGTTGGTCGACATTCACGCCCAAGTCATAGGCATAAACATTGCAATTTACTCCAACCAATCGAGCTTCTCGGGTGTGGGTTTCGCTGTACCGAGCAACCGCGCGCTCAGCTTTGTCAACCGCGCCATAGGCGCGCGGCACTGAGCGCGATCGTGGAGGAAGGACAATGTTTGCGACCAGATCGATGACAAAACGGACAGAAACAGAGATGGGGAACTATTTCCTACTGGTGGTCGCGATTGTGGTGTTTTGGGCCCTGCTCTTGGCGGGGCTCGTTTGCGGTGATTATGCGGAGGCGCAACGCAATGGAGCGACGTTGTGACTGTCGTGCATCGGAGTCGGGTGACTCCGCAGCGCTGAAAGGAGCGGCTGATGGATGGCCTCGGACGATCGGACGATATTATGCGGGACTACTTTGGTTTTGGCGGTCAGCCGATACTTATTTTCTTCGTCCTGGTGATTGGAACGGTGGCCGCGGTCACCTGCATCTACGGGGCGATCTTTGGTTTCGACACCTGGAGCAACAACATGCAACAGGCCGGCTCGCTGATGTTGAGTAATTTCGGCGCGCCTGCCACCCAGCCGAATCTGCAGACTGGGCCCGCGTGCCCGGGGATCAGACCGGTCGCCGCCCAAGCTGACGTCGGCCAGTTCGGTTGTCCCAACTGCAACAGGGTGGTCATTCCGAAGTGGACCAAGCAGGGGACACCTATATGCCCGATCTGCGGCGGGACGCTAAACGGGGGCGCCTCGTCCGGGGCCGCGGGACAGCTTGCAGCGGCGCCCTGAATGCGATGATCGTGGGCAGTTGGCCCACTCGAGGAACCAGGAAGTGCATCTTGATGGATGGAAAAATTACGCCGAATGACCCTGGCCGCCGGTATCCTGCTGAGCAACGGATATCTTTCGATATTGGTGTCCGGGCAGATCTACAAGGGTCCGCTCAAGGGGCTCTGCGTGCCGTTTTTGAGTTGCTTCGCTTGCCCGCTGGCCATTTTCTCGTGCCCGATTGGCGCCCTGCAGCACTTCATGGCGATCCGTACGGTGCCGTTGATGCTGCTCGGCGGGATCGGGATGCTCGGTGTGACGGCCGGTCGGATGACCTGCGGCTGGCTCTGTCCGTTCGGCCTGTTGCAGGACCTGCTGCACCGGCTTCCCGGGCCGAAGATCGAGATCCCCGGACCGCTTCGCAATTTGCGGTATGTCGTCCTCGTCGGCCTTGTGTTAATTGTGCCGTATTGGACAGGCTCCCCATGGTTCTCCAAGCTTTGCCCGGCGGGCACGCTGACTGCGGGGATCCCCTGGGTTATCGGCGACTACACGGGGGCCATGGTCCTCGGCGACATCGGGTCGCTGTTCCTTCTAAAACTGCTGATCCTCGGCGCCTTTTTGTCGATATTCAGCCGAATGGGCTTCGTCCAGTTTCAGGTCGGGTCCTGATGCACCGACTGCGCCCAAGTTACGGTTGGGCTGAGAACACTCAACGGGGGATGGCGGGGTTGGCGGCATGAACGATAGGGGCACCAAGCGGAGCGCTATGGAGCGTGGTGGAGCGTGATGCAGCCGACGAAACTACTCACGATGAAACCCGAGTGCCTGCAGTGCGGTCAGCGGGTCGGTTGGATCGGCGTCGGCGTGAACATGGCGTTAGTAGCCTTGAAGGTGATGGTCGGCATCTCCGCCGGGAGCAAGGCCTGTCTGGCCGACGCGCTCCACTCGAGCGCGAACATCGTCACGGCATTAGCAATCTTCTTGACCCGCAAGCTACGGGACCGACCAGCGGACGACGCCCATCCGTACGGCTACGGAAAGATCGAGTTCATCGCGGCGGGGATGGTGAGCCTGATCATCATCGTGTTGACCGTTGCGCTCCTGATCGCCGCGTACGAGCATATCCTTTCCAACGCCATGCCGCCGCCGCACCTGACAGCGGTTGTCATTTCCTGTGTGTCGATCGGCGCGAACGAGATGTTGTTCCGGTACTTCCGCTGCGTCGGGACCCAGCTGCGGAGCCCGACTATCATGGCAAACGCCTGGGCCAACCGGGCCGACTGTTTCTCGTCTTTCGCGGTGATAGTTGGGGTGATCGGTGCGCAGCTCGGTATCAACCACCTCGATCCGATTGCGGCGGTAGCGGTGGCGGCGGTCATCATCCGGACGAGCGTGTACAGCATCAGAGATTCCGTTGCCGGGCTGATGGATCGCAGCGCGCCGCCGGAGACGTTGCAGGCGATAGGACAGGCGGTGCGCGAGGTGGGCGACGTGAGGGAGATCAACTACCTGCGCGCCAGGATTGCCGGCAACAAAATATGGGTCGATCTCGGGGTAGAGGTCTCTTCGGTTCGAACCGTCGATGAGTGCGAGGCGATTCGTGCGGTATTGGAGAGCCGGGTGTTCAAGAGTGTCACTGGGATCGGAAGAGTACAGGTGAGTTTCGAGTCAGCGGTGGAGGCGTAAGCCGATGATTGGACGGAGAATTAACGGAGTGATGCTTCGCGAAAGACGAGGTTGGGGTCGATGAAAGAGTGTCTCGATTGTGAGTTCCGAGGTTACAGCCCGGAGTTTTGCCGACTACACATAAAGATCTGTGCGCGGAACCAGGGGCATGAGCGGAAACCGACGCCGAGGTTCGCCAAAGTCGGTGCCAAGGCACTCGCCGGCGCGGGTGTCGGCATCGCCGTGGTGGCCCTCAGCTCGGTTGCGGTATCCCTCGTCGGCGGAGCCGTCGTGGTCCACGCTGTGCTGCTGAAGCTCGGCGCGGGCGCCGGCCTGACCGGGGGGGGGGTGGGAATCTACAAAGGGCTGACCGAAAATAAACGCAGGGAGACGGACAACGCAAGTGAGCGAGGCGAGCCTAGTGCTTGAGCGGTAGGCCGTGGAGGCTCGAGACCAGCAAAGGAGGGGCCTGTGAGTAGCTATCGAACACGAAAAACCACAGCGCGGATCAACAGTGCCGACGAGTATCGGGAGCTGCCGCAGCTACCCGAGGAGCTGTCGCAGCGACCCGAGGATCTGTCTTCGAAGGCCACCCGTGGAGGGGATACAGGCAGGTTGCTGAGCATCGGCGCAAAGACGCTCGCTGGAATCGGCCTTGGGTTGGTGACCGTGCTGGGGGGCGCAGCAGTGCTCGGTTTGGCAGCCGAAGTGGTGCTGGTTCCGACGCTAGTGGTGAAGCTCGCCGGAGCGATGGCCGGTGGCGGCGTGGGGATGGCCAAGGGGCTGAAGGATGAGGGCAAGCGACCGTAGGATCATTCGACGGAGGAGGTACCTTGTTGGAAGTGCTGAAAATACAGTCGGCGACTTACCGCATCACCGACGACTGCGTCGGCTGCGGGTTGTGTCGCAAGCGATGCCCTTGGGACGCGATCATCGGCGGGAAAAACGAGCAGCACATCATCGAGCCTATGGTCTGCCAGCATTGCAGTACGTGTTGGCAAATATGCCCCAAGCGCGCGGTGGAGGACGCCGAAGGCTTTCGGCGGGAGGGGAAAGCTCGCGGCAAGGCGCCACGGTCTAGGATCGAAGGCGACGCCTGCGCGGGGTGCCAAAACTGCTACCTCGCCTGCGAGCAGCGTGCCATCGTCTTCCGGCCCGGCTTCCCCACAGGTCGCAGTGAGGTGAACGTGGATCGCTGCAACGGGTGTGGAGCCTGCCATGCTCTTTGTCCGTCCAGCTGTATCGAGTTTGGATTCGATAATGTGGAGGAGCAGTGAGATGCAGCAGCGAACTCGGGCCATGATCGATCGGCTTGATACCCTGGGGGTTGCGGACGAGGTAGATCGGTGGGTCTTCAAGGCGGCGACTCACCTGGCGGGGCTGTGGTCCAGACGTCCGTTCCGCCGAGTCGGGATCGCGTCGGTCCGCCCCCATGAGGCGATTGAGAACGCCGAGTGCAAGGTGCGGGAGCTGTTTCGCCGCGACGTGCGATGCCGCCTGGCCGCGGCGCGCTGGCTCGGGGAACGCGGCTGCGGCGAAGCGACGGCGGTGCTTCAGGGAGTGCTTTCGATCGAAGAAAACGAGGCGGTGAGATGCGAGATCGTTCGCGCTCTGCGTCAGATCGATACTAGGGAAAGATAACAGTAAGGAGAAACAGGATGTTCAAGATCCTCGGTGGTGTGCTTGTAGGCGTATTTTTTGGCGCTCTGTTGGTCGAGGTTCTTCAAAAGAAGAAGCCGAATCTCGTGGAGTCGGTCGAGGGCAAAGCGCGGAGCTTGAGCGACATGCTCTTCGGGAGCATCCAGAAATCGTACGATGTTAGCGAGGAATAGACCTAGCGCGAAGGTCTTCGGATGGCCGGTACCCGGTCCCTGTGAGACTCGGATGAAAAGGAGTGCGAGGTGGGAATAATAATTGCCAGTTTGCTATTCGGGACAGTTTCAGGATTGGTCGCCCACAGCAAGGCGCGGAACGTGCTGGGTTGGTCTATCGCGGGCTGCCTGATCGGGCCGTTTGCCCTCGTGGTGCTCGCACTACCCATGGGGCTCAAGGACGGCATTACACGTCGGTGCCCCCAGTGCTCCGAAACGATTCGGATGGAGGCTAGGGTCTGCCATCACTGCAGATCGGATTTGAGAGGAATCATTCCGGAATGAGGTGAAGGGGATTTGTTGAGCGCAGGTCGCTCGGGAGAAGTGAAAACATGTCATTCAGTTGGGCCAAAATAAAGAGCTTCTTTACCGATTCCGTCGGTCACAAGAAGAAGATGGCGGACAACCCAGGCGTGGAGAAATGGTCCGCAGCGCAGCGTGGTCGGCTGCACTTGCTAGGTCAGATCGACCTCCTGACGCGCGAGCTTCAGAAGGTCAGGTCATCGATCACGGCAGAACATTGCAGCGCGGATTCTGCAGCTGTTTACGCGCTCAAGCAGCGTCTGATCCGGGCTCGTGATTTGAGGTACAAGATGAGTCTGTTGGTCTCCGACCTGGAGCGGCGCACACCCAATGCCGAAAACGTCGACGCCGATGCCGGTGGCGCCTCGTCCGACGATTCGATCCCGCCAGAGGTACGGGCGGCGGTGGACCGCCTGCTCACCGGCGGAGCTCAGGAGTTGGGCTCTTTCAGAACGGTGATCGAGCGAGCGGTGGAGCGCCTGGTCGATCCCGCACAAAAAGGCCGGTGGAAAGCCGTCGAGGAGCTGCGACGGCTACGCCAGCCGGCGCTCATCCCGTTGTTCAGTGCGTGCCTTATCTTTGACGATGACCTGCTCCGCGTCGAGTGCATTCGGGCGCTGGTAGATCTGGGCGAGGAGCGCGCGCTGATCGAGCTCGCGGCGCTGCTCGACTCGCCACACCCCCGGCAGCGGCTCGCGGCGCTCCGAGGTATCAACGGCATCGGCGCGTCGTGCTCGGTTGTCGCTTGTCTGCGGTGCCTGGCGGATCCGGATCGGAAGATCAGGCGATTTGCCGCGATATTCCTCGGATGGCAAAAGGCCAGTTCGGCGCCGGCGGCGTTGGCGACCACGTTGCGAGACGAATCCATCGATGTCCGCGTCGCGGCAGCCGAGGCGGCGGGTTCGCTCCGCTCCGAAGCGACGATCTTGGCGCTGATCCGCAGGCTGGATGACGAGGCGGTTGTCGTACGGATCGCGGCGCTGCAGGCGCTGTCCGCATTGTTGTCCACTCCGCTGGAAATCGACGTACAGCAGGAAACGCGGTCGCTGGAGACCGTTGTCGAAAGGCTGGTCCACTGGTGGGCCGACGCCCGTGTCGACGGCCGCCCATGGCGCACTCCGATTGCGCATATCACCGACACTCGAGCGGCGACCGGATCCGAGATCGTACCGCTGTTCACCGGGCGCAACGGTTCCGCCCAGAGGCGGCAATTTGATACCCGACGATCCGATTTGGAAGGAACCGTGTACCGGGGTGAACCAGTCGAGACAATGGCCGCGTCGCCCACGAGCGATGAGCTACGCGAAGTAAAGAGAGGATGATGATGAGAAAAGAAAAGGAATCAACGGGTGAGAACGCGCGGGCCGACCAGGGTTTGCGGAGCAACGATCCGTTGTCCGGGGTCGGTGTCGGCGAGCGGGAATCAGGCGAGCCGATCAGCGATGAGTCACCGCTGGAGAGCATGCCTGCGCTCTCACCAGTGGTCGACGGGTTGAAGGGCCAACTCATGGAGTTGATTCGGGGTAATGAGCGCCTTGATCAAGAGCTACGACATGCTCGGCGGGCGGTGGTCGATGGTAAACAGGAACGGAAGGAGCTGGTCGCGAGGATGGAGCGGCTCGAGCAGGAGACCGTCTCCCGGGATTTGCTCGAAAGTGAGATCGATCGTATCCGTGGCGAACGGGATACACTGGCCGGCCGGGTGATGGATCTAGAGGAGTCGCTCTCGTCCTCCGAGCAGCGCGTCGGTGAGGTTGGCCAGATCGTCGACCACTTGCGCGCCGAGCGGGACGACATGCACGAAGAGGCGGCGTGCCTGGACGCGCAGTTCTCCAGAGCGATGGAGGTCGTCACCGAACTCCGGGGCGCCCTAAACAACCATCAACAACGAGAGCTGCAGTTCGAAGCGCGAATCGTTGTGTTGGAAGAACACCTCCAAGGCGTCGTGGGTGATCGGGACTCGTTTGAGCTGGAGCTCAACGAGTCCCGGAGTACCCTCGAAAACGTCCGCCAGTCTCTGGTCTCGGTCAGCAGGGAATGGCGGACTATCGGCGGACGATGATCCCGGGAGACAGTTCCGTTGCCGTAAGCACCGGCGTGACGAGCCCAGCCGATGGCTGATTGCGCGAGAGCCGTCGTGCTGATCGGGAACCCCGGGGTCGGGAAGACTTCGGTGTTTGAGCAGCTGTCAGACGAACGCGCTCGCCCCCGCAAGGACAGCGGCGGTAAGCTTCTTGAGGCACCGCTCTCAACCGGCTCAGGAGGTAAGGCGGCTTCGCTACTGCGCAAGCTGCGGGCGCGAGGCGGGAACGGAGAGACGACGGAATCCGTCTGTTCGACCGCGGCTCGCGCGATGATCGTGGACACTCCGGGAATTGGGCTGCTCTTTGTCAAGGGCGAGAGCGAAGAAGCCGCTCGTGATCTGTTGGTCGGTGGTGGAGCGGACGCCGTGCTGTTCGTGGCCGATGCCAAGAACCCTCGGCGCTCGCTGACCCTGTTCCTGCAGCTCGCCGAATTCGGTCTGCCCACCGCGTTCGTGCTCAATATGATCGATGAGGCGAGCAGCCTGGGACTCGAGTATGATACCGCCGGGTTGGCCAGCGCACTTGACGTCGAACTGATCGAGACCGTGGCAGCGGACGGCGAGAGCATGGAGCGGCTGATCCCGCTGCTGTCGAGGGTCCGAGTGCCCACCTCCGACGTGCAGTACCCGGCGGCGATCGCGGGTGCGATCGACGAGTTGGCGGCGCTGCTGGAGGGACCCGGGGTTCCGCCCCGAGGACTGGCGTTGCTGCTCCTTGCCGGCAACCACGCCGCCGAGGGCGTGCTAGCCGAGCGCTTCGAGGAGTCGGTGGTGCTCGCGACGCAGCGGATCGTGCGCCAGGCCGAGGGGGCGCACAAGATGCCTCTCGATGTCGTGATCAACGAGGTCAACTCGAGCCAAGCGGAGGCGATCATCGAGAGGGTCACACGGGCCAGATCTGCAGGCCACCGCTGGTCGAATCGGCTGGGCCGATATGCCTCACACCCGATCTGGGGGATCCCGTTCGCGCTGCTCGTCCTGGTCGTGGGTTACCTGTGGGTGGGCGTGCTTGGCGCGGGAGTGGTGGTCGATGGTCTGGATCGCGGCCTGTTCAAGGGAATCCTGCTGCCGGCCTTCGAGCGAGCGCTGGACGGAATCGCGCCAGTGTTGATTCGCGACGCCCTGCTCGATCAGAACTTCGGGCTGTTGCCTACTGGGCTGTTTCTGGCGATCGGTATCGTGCTTCCGGTCTTGTTCTTTTTCTACGTCTATTTCGGTGTCCTGGAGGATTCGGGCTATCTGCCACGGCTCTCGGTGCTGATGGATCGATTCCTGCGCCTGCTTGGCTTAAACGGCAAGGGCGTGCTGCCGATGGTGTTCGGGCTCTCTTGCGTCACAATGGCGATCTTGACCACCCGCGTGCTGAAGACTCGAAAAGAGCGCGTCATCGCCACGTTCCTGCTATTGCTCAGTTTTCCCTGTGCGCCCTTGCTGGCGGTGATGCTGCTGATCCTCTCGTCCCTCTCGTGGAAAGCGTCGGCCGTTATCTTCGGCCTACTCGCGGTACAGACGCTTGTGGCCGGTATGTTGGCGAACACGATTATGTCCAAGCACATGCCTGATTTCATAATCGAGCTGCCGCCAATGCGGCTCCCCCGTCCACGGCTGGTTCTTGCGCGGGCGCTGCGCCAGAGTTTTGGCTTCCTCAAGGACGCACTGCCGATATTTCTTGTCGCCGCGCTGTTCTTGTTTGCTCTTGATCGGATCGGAACACTGGACGTCGTGGAGCAGTTTTCACAGCCGGTGGTGCGGGACCTGCTCGGCCTGCCCGACCAGGCGATCCAGGTCTTCATCAAGACAATTATCCGGCGTGAAAACGGCGCGGCCGAACTCACAGTGGTGGCCAGAGATTTCGATCCGTTGCAACTGGTCGTGACGCTCTTTGTGATGGTCGTACTGGTGCCCTGCGTCAACACGACCATCGTGCTGATCAAGGAGCAAGGGATCAAGATCGGCCTGGCGATGCTGTCCTTCGTCTGCGTGTACGCAATCATAGTCGGCGCTGGACTTGGCTGGATCTGTCGAGCGTTCGGCGTCGACTTCGCCTGAACGATTGAGGAGGGATGGATAGAAAATGAGACGTCTCGAAGAGGAGATACTGGAGGCCATCTGGGTCGTCGCGGAGAGCGGTGTCCCCTCGATCGAAGCGGTCCGCGCCCGGTGCGACGAGGAGTTCACCGAGGCGGACCTGGGCAGGCTGGAAGCGACCGGGAAGGTGAGTCGCAGCGAAAACGAGCTGTTGCTCACCGCGCGCGGCAAGCGGCGAGCGCGCATGTTGGTGCGTTGCCATCGGCTGGCCGAGGCGCTGCTCCATACGGTGTTCGATCTAAACTGGGAGACCCGCGAGGCGATCGCCTGCGATGTGGAGCACACGCTGGTGCCGGAGCTCGCCGACGGGATCTGCACGCTGCTCGGGCACCCGTCGGAGTGCCCGGACGGTAAGCCGATCCCCCCGGGGGCCTGCTGCATCTCTCATCGGCAGTCCATCGACTGCCGCGTGATGCCGCTCACCGAGCTCGGGCCCGGGCGGACTGCGCGTGTGCTATTCGTCAAGACGGGCAGCACCGATCGGGCGCAGCAGCTCACCGCCTGCGGCCTGGTGCCCGGGATCACCATCGCCGTTTTCCAGCGAACGCCGGCCTTCGGGATCAGCTTCGAGGGGACCGAGCTAGCCCTCGACCGCGCAGTTGCCGCGGACATTTTCGTCTCGCCAATCGAACACCGTGAAGACCGGGACGAGGCGGTGGGCCGCGAACGGGTCGGCGATCTATGCCGACATTGGGATTGAAGTGAGCAGACGCATCGAGCATGTAGTGAGGTGAATCTTGTACGGGCTGATCAATTTCGTGCAACGCGCTCTTTGCGACTTAACGGTCAGCTGGAAGAGGGTGCTGGAGATCGGTGCCCACTGGAAGGGCCTGCCGATCCTGATGCTGGTCGGGTCCAACATCTTCATGACCTACGCTTGGTACGGCCATCTCAAGGATTTCAGGCACCGGCCTCTCGCGCTGGTCATCCTTATCGCCTGGAGCGTTGCACTGTTGGAGTACTGCCTACAGGTGCCGGCGAACCGGATCGGTATTGAGCACTTCTCGCTCAGTCAGCTCAAGGTAACTCAGGAAATAATCGCGCTCTTGGTGTTTGCCGTGTTTTCGGTGGTCTACATGAAGGAACCCCTCAAGGCGGACTTGGTCTGGGCCGGTCTATGTTTGGTAGGTGCGGCGTATTTTGTCTTCCGAAACGTCGCCCCGTCTCCCTGACCGTCGACATTGCATGATCGGGCAGATTCCCCGGCAGAGAGGGCAAATCGCCCCAGCCGGGCCGCCTGAGTGACATCCGGACGGTTTCTCGAGCACCCCCGTTGCGTCATCCTGGCGTGTTTCCCCATGGCACGAATATTGAAAGGATTTCGGACCTGGATGTTTATGAAACGAGACCGATGACATGATGCAAATTATCATCGGACTGTTCTTTATCGCCCTCGGAATGTGGGGGGTTTTCGACGAGTGGTTATACGTCGTCGATTTTCTCAAGGGCGGTGGTTCGGTCTTTCTGATACTGGCCGGTATACTGGCTGTCTTCGCCGGTGTGGCGGGCCCGCTCGAGGAGGCTACGGCAGCCGACGAGGACGACGACAACGTTGAACCCGCCGACGAGCTGTTCTACCCGCTTGACGACCTCGAAGATTTCCCCGGCGACGACGCAGATGCTGACTGTGCGGAGCACGAGCAGATCGCCGACGAGCTGGACACCGGGGACGAGGGTACGGAAGATGACTGAACGGATTCGCACAGACCGTAGCTATTCGGTCAAGCGGAACGATCGCAAGATCGCCTGGCCCGCGAGGACTTTGAGCTGGGTGATAGGGAGGCTGGCTAGCCCCGTTGCACCGGCGAGCGGCCGATTACGCTATTCTGCCTGTACAGACTGTGCAAACTCCGTCGGGTTGGTTGGCTTGGTCACAAGTGCGTTTCTGATGTGCATCAAAGGCTACCTCGGTATAGTGGGCCACAGCACAGCGTTGCTCGCCGACGCAATCCATTCCAGTGCCGATCTGATCTCCGCTCTGATGCTGGTGATCGGGCTTAGGGTTGCTCGGCGGCCCGCCAACAAGCAGTACCCATACGGTTACGGCAAAATTGAGTTCATCGTCTCCCTCGTCATCTACACGGCGCTAATCGGTGCCGGCATTGTCATTGTGATCACGGGCGTTAAGTGCATCGCCTCGTGCCTCGCCAACGTCGCAAGCGTTGAGCCGTCGGTGGTAACTCTCTTTGGGGCTTTCATCGGGATTGTGGTCAACGAAATGATGTATCGGCAGTCCTTCTGTGCTGGAAAACAGATCGCCAGCCCCTCGCTTGTGGCCAACGCGCACGAGAAACGCTCCGACGCATTGACATCGATCGCCGTCTTCGCGGGGATCGCGGGGGCCAAGCTGGGATTCCCCATTCTGGATCCGATTGCCGCCTTGCTGGTCGGCTTTTACATCATGCGACTTAGCGTGAAGATGCTGATCGGGGCGTTCAAGGGGCTACTCGATAGGGCCCTCGATCCGCAGACATTGGCGGGAATCTACAAGGCGACCAAGGGGGTCGAGAACGTGCGGGGGATCGAGACGGTCAGCACGCGCGAGATCGGGCAGCAAGTTTGGATCGATCTGGGGCTTTTCGTCGACGGTGACTCTTCGGTAGGGGATGCCGAAAGAACAAAGGACGAGGTGCGGCGTGCGGTTTCCGAAGAGATTGGGCGTTCAGCCAGAATCGAGGTTTATCTCAAGCCTGTACAGGGCTGAGCCAAACCCGGGAGGTCCCGGGCAACGATAGGGTTGAGTATGGTAGAGGCAAACGATCAGTTCTGTGTGCGACAGTTCAAGCCTGCGATCGCCGTGATTATTGTGCTGGCGATAGGAACAATCGGCTGGACCTGGCACGAGGCAAAAAGCAGTCGTGAAGGCTTTTCAGGGATGGCCAGCGATGCGTTGCAGCAAGTTGCGACGGCGCCGCGGATCCGCGCGGGCACACCGGCGCCTCACCCTGATTGGGGTACCTGCGCCAACTGCCATACCGTGACCGGGGGAGCCCCTGCTCGGACAGTCGGTGCAATGATGCAAGTTGCGACGGCAGCACCGATCCGCGCGGGCACACCGGCGCCTCACCCTGATTGGGGTAACTGCGCCAACTGCCATACTATTACCGGTAACTCGATTATTCGTCCGGCTGCAGCCACGATACCCACGGCTAGCGTCGTACCGCAGATCGGCGCCTGGCTGCAGCCGCTCACGCAGGCAAACGCCGACCGGCTCGGGCTCGACAATCCCCACGGTGTGTTGGTGACCGGAGTTACAGATCCGTCGCCGGCCACACGGGGGGGATTACAGGTCGGTGATGTGATCAGGCGGATCGACAACAGACAGATCGAGACGTTGAACGACGCCCTGGCCATGATCGGGGACAAGGAGCCAAGGAGCACGATCAAGCTTCTCGTGCTGCGCGGTGGCCGGGAGCGCAAGATCTTTCTCGATATATCCAGCTCGTCGGTCGAGCGGCCAGTGGTAGTTCAGGGTAAAAACGGCCAAGTACCGGAGCGCCGGGCGAGCATCGGCGCCGAACAGCAGGGGCTCGCGCAGGCCAAGGGGATCAAGGTAGGATGAGCAGCAGCGGCACCCAACCGGAGGTTTTTACGAGGACCCTCAGTGGCGGACACAGCCCGTGGGTCGTCATTTTAGCCCTCCTGAGCGCACTGGGATGCATCAGTCTGGTCATGGCTCTCATCGATGGTCCTGAGATGGTAATCGTCTCCGACGACCTGTCGTTGAGTCAGTTCATTTGGGTGCAGGGGTCCGGGCCCCGGCTCGGTGTCGATGTCCAGGACACCGGAGGGACGGAAGGTGGTCCTGTTGGAACGGGGCATGGTGTGCTTGTCTCCCGCGTGATGCTTGACTCCCCGGCTCAGGCGGCGGGGCTAATCGTTGGCGACCGGATCGTTGGCGTGGATGGTCAGGCGGTCGACAAGCCCCTCGCCCTGAGCCGGCTCATCGCCGGGCACAAGGTGGGAGATATCGTCTGCTTGACGGTCGATCGAAACAGAGCGTCGGTAGTCCTGCACGCCAAGCTAGACAGCGCGCCGTCGGGGCGGCTCGCAGCTGCGACCGGTCTTGTCGACAAGGCTTGGCTCGGAGTCGATCTTCAGCCGGTCGATCAGCTGATGGTTCAGCGTTTCGGTTTGCCTGACACCCGCGGCACGATCGTCAGCTACGTCCACTCCGGGTCCCCCGCCGCCAGGGCCGGGCTGGTTCAGGGCGACGTGATCCGCCGGGCCGCCGGCCGGCGCTTGCGCTCGGTCAAGCAGTTCGACGAGGTGGTGTCCGTCAGCCGGCCGGGGGACGCGCTGCAGCTGGTGCTGTGGCACGCCGGGTCACTGAAGGAAGTCCAGGTGGTGCTGGCGACACGACCGCCCCCCGGCAGCCAACCGCAACCCGCGCTGCCGGAGGCAGAGGTTGAGATCGAAGCCGCGTGGCTGGGTCTGGACATCGTTCCGCTCGACCCCGCCGAGGCTGATGAGCTCGGTCTGCCCGTTGGCTCGCGGGGCATGGTTGTCGATGGCGTAGCGAGGGGATCGGGGACCGAGGCCGGTTTTCTCGTTGGTGACGTGATCATCGCGGTCAATGGACAGCCGACGAACTCGGTCGGCCAGTTCAAGGACGCGACAGAGGGGGCGATCGGCGCGTTAGTGGATATCATTCGCTATGGACGCCACATCTATATCTCGGTGCCACCTCCGGAGGCGGCAATGGCTGGAGGAGGAGCGAACGCGCCGGTGCGGCAAGTGTTCTTTGGACCACAATAGACACTGTTAAATGCGCTGGAGTGCAAGAAGGTGACATGACGGTATGCGACGGAGAACAGAAGCGGATGGTGGTTTTCGCGACGGCGAATCGACCGGCTCGACGCCTCGATGCCGAGACCGATCCAGAGTCGGACGACGAGCGGGTTGGCCTGCTCGGGGAATACCTTGGAATCGAGCGGCGGACGCTGTTCGTTTTTTTAGGGCTGGTGATCGGCGCTTTTGTTGCGGCGACCATCACCTACGGTGCGATCTGCGGATTTCGGAAATGGGCGACGAACATGCAGCGAGTCGGATCGTTGATGGTGATCAATTGTCCGACTTGTGGCGCTTCTGTAAATACGCCCGGCACAGGTGGAACTCCGTAATGGAGCGAATCGTGAAGCAAGGAGCTTCGAGCGATGGGTAGAAAATACGATCCCGACGAGGTCGAGATGATGGCCGATCTGGAGGCGATGGCTACCGCCGCCGAGATGGAGGAAGGCGGCGATCTCGACGAGGAGGATTTCGACTGGCCGGAGGAGGGGGACCACTCCGAACCCCCCACCTACGTGAGTCCACTGGGGGGCGCCAAGATTTTGGGGATCCTCGCCGTGATCTTTCTCATAATCGCGGTGTCTGTACTCTACGTCTATCAAGCCGGAGATTCAAAGACAATCCTCGGCAATCAGCCGATTACGACGGCGCAGGGAAGCCCGGTGGGCCAGGCAGTCGTTCCGGCGGCGGCGGTCAACGTTCCCGCCCGGCTCCCCCTCAATGGGGGGGGCTCGGAATTGGCGGCCCAGTGTCCGCAATGCGGCACGATCGGATTGCCGATGTGCTCCAAGTGCAACACTGTAATGCAGCCGATTGATCAGAGATCGGGGCTCTACGTCTGCCCAAAGTGCGGGACCGTAGGATTGCCGATCTGTCCGAGCTGCGGGGGGCACATGGTGCCTGCGATACGTGGAGGGAACCCGGCGACGGGACAGCCAATGAACAACGCCGCACAGGTATGGCGCTGATGCCGCAGCGAGGATGTTCACCGGCGGCGGCTGTAGCTTTGATGGTGCGAGCAAAGGAGAGTGGATGTTAAAGGTCCTGCTGGTGATGTTTGCAACGGCGCTGCTAGTGCTGTTCGGAATTCAGAATTCCGACCACGTTGCGGTTTCGTTCGTCGTCGGTGGCCCCAGGCAGGTCCGGCTGGTCTTTCTTTTGCTGATAGCGGGGATAGCCGGGTTTGTGCCCACCTATATCTTCTCCCTCAATCGAGAGATCAGGTTAAAAAAGGAGGTTCGACATTTGATCGAGAGTCGGCAAACCGCGCCTGAGCAGTCGCGGGGCGAGAAACGGAAAGTACAAAAGAAATGAACACTCAAAGCTCTGCATTGGGTTGGTTCCATGGCCGTTGGCGCAAGGTCTTCGAGCGGCTCGACAAGCAGCGGATTGCCGGTTCGGTGCGACTGATGGCCAAGCGCCACCCCGGCGCCGACACGGATCGGCTGTCCAAGCTGATCGTCCGGCGGTCGGCCAGACTGGCGGCCGTTGCGGGGGTGGTGAGCACTAGCCCCGCGCTGTTGCCGGGGATCGGCCTGGCGATCTCGGTGGCCGGGATCGTGCCGGAGGAGATCTACATGATGCGCCGAAAGTGCACTATGCTGCTGCAACTGGCTACCTTGTATGGACGGGATTCGTCAGAGGAAGAACGGCTTTACGAGATTCTCGCGCTGATCGGTGACTCGCCGCGGGCCTTCGAAGCGCTGACAACGGCCAAGGACGACATCAGTCGGATGTCCGTGCGGGTGCTCGCCAGCACCGGGCGTACGGTCACACGACGGGCGAACGTAGGGGCGAAGGTTGTCAGCCGTGGCGTTGTCCGCTACATCCCGGTACTGGGGCTTCTTGCGGGGGGGGGGATGAACTACTATGCGTTCTTGTTGCTCGGGAGGCGGGCCGTGAGGTTCTACCGGAAGCTGCAGCAGGATGGAAACAAACTGCCGGCCGCAGCCGAAACGCCGCAACCGAAATCGAGGAAGCGAGAACGATGAGGCAATTGGATTGGGAGGGATCGATATGAAAAATGAGGAACAGAGGTTGCGGTATCGAATACTGAACGGCGAGGGGAAACGAGGCGAGCCGATCGAGAAATCGTGGCGGCACGAGCCGGTGGTCGATGTACAGGTGCCGGAGCGTCCTTTCGGGGCGCGGGGCGCTTTAATCGTGGGCGCGACGGCCCTCGCCGGAGTGGGCCTCGGTCTGATTGCGGTGATAGCCGGCGTGGCGGCGATTGGGTTGGCTGGTGAGGCGATACTCGCGCCGGCCATCGCGCTCAAGGTGGCCGGCGGCCTCGCGGGGGGTGGAGTCGGGATGGCCAAGGGCCTCGATAATGCGCGCGCGTCTGGGCGCCTTGATGGAGGATCGCTGGGCAGATGAGGATCACACCCGGCAACAGGAGCGCTCGCGCCTCGAACGCGTTGGCGCGCCGGCCGTCGGGTAACGAAGGAGGACTCAAATGTTGAAGTTTATCGGGGGTACACTGTTAGGAGTTTTTGCCGGAGCGCTGGTGATAGAGATCCTGCGCCGTCGGAGACCGGTCTTTGCCCGATTCATCGAGCGCCGGGCGAGCGCGGTCGCCGACGGTCTCCTCGACGAGACCGAGGGAGTCTACCTGGACGGACAGGCGGGCTGACGTGAGCATCGGTGGATACGATTCGGGACGCGGGGTCGAATTACGAAACGTAGTGCAGCGTTTCGGGGAGGACATATGAGAAATGGTCGATGAATCCGAGAATGCGGTGGAGCCCGATGAACAAGAAGCACCGGGGGAAACGGAGAAAGACGCTTTGCCGGAGGGCGGCACGCGATCGCCAGGGGCCGTAGTAAACATGTTCTGGAGCCTCGGTCGCGCGGTCCGAGGCGTGACGATCGGATCGGCCTGGCTCGGCAGTGCAGTCGGCAACGCGATCGTGTCGGCGTTTGGGGGCGTGAGCGGAGGTATCGGTGAGCTACGGTCCGCTGGAACGGAGCCGGTGGGCGACGATGCTGACGACGCGCCGCCGGACAAGGCGGAAGCCGCAGTCGAAGAGGAGGGCTCCGAGGAACTGGAGACCGAGGAGGCCGAAAAGAAGAAGAAGAAGAAATGACGTTGGGATTGGGTGGCCGCAGGCGAACGGATCGCGGCTCGATAGCAGTAGGGAGCGGAAAGTTGGCGCTTCCCTCGAACAAGGAGCAATGGCATGAAAGGAATCGGAGCATTACTGGGAGTCGGCTTGGCCGGCATATTCATCGGAGCTCTGACCATGGAGATCATTCATCGTGTTCGTCCGGATCTGGTCAAGGATCTCGAGAGCAAAACAAAGGAAAGCTTTGGCGCGGTTGGAAACGCGTTCAAGAAGGGCTATCGTGGTGAGCCGATCGCCGAGAAGGCGTCGAAGTAGGTGCCCTCATCGAGTGCACGGTAGCAGCAAGCCATGACGGACATCCGATCGAAATGAGCCTTTCGGATAAAAAGGGAGAGATCCTCCGACTCATCGAGAAGCTGCAACCACAGCCGGGTCGGTCTCTGTCGTTGGCGGATCGAGTCTCGCGTCAGGCGCCCAGCGCTGTCGGCGACAAGATCTCCAAGCGACGGCGGGAGATCACGGATCTCAGGACCGTCCGTGAACGCATGGCCATCGATCTCTTCGAGGAGCGGGTGCTCGGGATCTGCCAGACGCTCGAGCAACGGATTGGTCGGATCGAGATCATGATCCGGCAGAAAGAGGAGGCGGAATCCAAGACAGTAACGGGAGGCGCCCAGAATGAAATATATACTGCTGAAAGTCTCCTGAACGGGAAACCGGAGGTACCCAAGAGCCCCGATATGGGCGGTGTCGTGTTCGGTCAACCGCCAGCGACGGGCGGCGCTCTCGAGTCGGCACCGCAGGAGGCGCAGTACACCTTGAGCGGCGAGATCCAGGAGGGGGTGCTGTCCGACATTCTGCAGTTCCTGTCGACAAACCGGAAGACCGGGGCCTTTATCGTCAAAAACGATGGCCCGCCCATCGCCGTCTATCTCGAAGAAGGGCAAATCGTGCACGCCGTCGCGGGCGATATCAGCGGGGAGAGTGCGATCTTCGCCATGATGTCGATGTGCCAGGGACGATTCCATTTCGACGAGTCCGAAGAACTTCCCGAGGAGCGTACGATTACGGGCAATTTACAGTTCATCATCTTGGAAGCCTTGCGTCAGATCGATGAGGCGGGCGGTGGCGAATGACCCGCGATAGCCACAAAAAACCGTTCGAGGAGGGTTCTGACCGCAGGAAGAGGCGGCGGGTGCCCTACATCAAGTTCGCCTGGTACAGGACGGTTCATGACACATCGATGGGCTCCGAGGAGGATCCCGATAGCCTCGAAGGAATCTCAAGGACTTGCGATATTTCGAGGACCGGAATCGGGATCGTGGTTGCTAGGCCGATCGCTGTGGGAACACTGGTGTTCGTCGAGATCGCAACCGATCAGACCAACTTGAGCGGAATCGGGAAGGTCATGAATTCGGCGCGGATCCAGTCAGGAATGCACCGCGTGGGGATCCACTGGCTGGTGGTGCCCCCTAATGATGAACTGCTGCTTGGGCAGATGTGCGAAGAAGATGACCAAGGTTGAGCCAGGGCCGGGCCTGAAGATCGTGCGAGCCGTTGGGCGAGGCTTCGGTGCCGTCGGTGACGCTTTTTACTGGGTGATCGCGCTCGCCACGCGCCGTGGGGGCGGCAAAGCGAAGCGCCGGCTACCCAGCGCTCCCGATCTGGGTGGAAAGGCCTACTCCAAGCTCGAATACGAGATCGCGCGCCTCGAGGACGATTTGGACCAAGTATATTCACAGGTCGTTCGTGGTGCTGGTTATGTCGCCAGCGAGAGTCTCGACCCGGACATGCTGGATCTGCGCGGATCTTTGGAACAGGCTCGCGGGCTCAAGCGCGATCTTCGCGCGAAGCGCGCGGAGATTTCCAGACTCAAGCGCGAAGGCGCCCGGCAGCATCGCCTGATGCGGACCGTCGGCATCGAGCTCCCCACCGCCGCGAGTCGCGTGGTGACCGCCGACACGCAAGTCGGGCCGCCCCGTGACGCGGATTCCCCGATCGGTCCAAAGGTACGCCGAGCGATCTTGCGGGCCGTCAAACGGGCCGAGTTTACTGACGATTCCCGACGGGCCGTTTTCGACAAGTACGTGCATGATCTGTTCGAAGTGGATCCCGAGATTCGGCGGACAGCCGCCGTCCGACTCGGTGAGTTCGAAGGCTCCGTGACAGTCGAGATCCTCAACGCAGCGATCGAGGATGCCGACGAACGGGTCCGCGTAGCGGCAATCAACTCGCTGGCGTTGGTCGGGGACCACGCAACCGCTGTGATCTTCGAGCGGTTTGTTGACGACCCGAGCCACCTCATCCGGCTGGGCGCTCTTCGCGGCCTCGCCCGGGTTGTGAACCAAGGCGTGCACAGCGCGCTGATCGACGGGTTGGAAGATGATCAGACGCCGGTCCGCAGGGCGGCGGCGGGCTATTTGGGTTGGCGCAAGGACAAGCGCGCGACCAAGTCGCTTATTCGGGCGCTCCATGACGAAGACGAGACCGTCCGCGGCGCGGCGGCGTCCTCCCTGGGCGACATTTGCGATGACCGCGCGGTGCTATCGTTGATTCGTGCGCTCAAGGACGAATCGATGACGGTGCGGGAAGCGGCCAAGATGGCACTCGAGGCCACCATCGGCGAAGAGGTCAAGGTCGAGATCCTGTCCCAGGAAGAGAGCTACGATGAGCAGATCGAGGACTTCAAGCGTTGGTGGGGGGAGAACCGGGTCGACAAGCACATCGAACGAACCGGTGGGTTGACCATGGACGAGCCGATCAAGGCGCCCCTGCCAGCGCCCCTGCCAGCGGCACCGGCCCCGCAGGCCCAGCCCACTGACGCCGCCCTCGAGGCGACGCCAACCGGTGAGGAGGAAACGACCATGGACGAGGAGCCGGCGGTGCTGGATGATCTTGCGGGGCTCGAGGGTCTTGCTAATCTCGGCGCCGCGATCCCGGCTGATTTCGAAGGTGGGCTCAATGACGGCGGCCCAGGGGATCTGGCGGGCCTCGGCGCCGCGATCCCGGCTGATTTCGAAGGTGGGTTAGATGACGGCGGCCCAGGGGATCTGGCGGGCCTCGGCGCCGCGATCCCGGCTGATTTCGAAGGTGGATTAGACGATGCCGGTCCAGGTGATTTGGCGGGCCTCGGCGGTGTGGTGAGTAGTGACGGGGTAAGTGGGAAAGACATGGGCAACCTTGACATCCACGTCCCTGAAAACCAAAATGAGAAGGACAAGAAAGAAACTGAAATTACATCGAAAAAGGAGAATGTTTCGCCTGATGACAAGAAATAATAAGGGCACCGTTCTGGTCAATTATGGGTTTTAGTAGCAGAATAAAAAGACGAACAGACTGATTGTTCAACACGGGGACAAGGGACGCCTGAGACAAGAACTCAATCTCCCGAACTTACAGGCCGGATGGCAAGGAATATGGGCGACGACAAGAAACTCGGATCCGATCAAGAGATGGATGGCCTGATCCTGCCCGACGGAGACGAGCTTCGAATCGGCTCGATTTCCGACGACAGCGAGGAGGAGAGCTTCGGCCTGAAGACCAACGACCGGCAGGCGGCGGAGATCCGGCAGATCTTCGGGACGACGTTTCCCCAGTACCTGATGCCCGTCGAAGAGATTGTGGAGCAGATCCTCAACGGTGAAGTGGACGAGGAGTCGGTCTCGGCGCTCAACGGAATGCTCGACTCGCTGCTGGACGCCTCGTCCCGCATGGGGTTCGACGAGGTTCACAGCCTGATAAGCGAGCTCGCCGAGGCCATCGCCAGCCTCGCCCCCACAGCGGAGCAGCTGGTGGAGGGAGAGCAGCGGGAGAACATCCTCGGCGTGATCATTGATCTCAAGGATCTTACCCAGGAGATGGGCGGCGACGTCGGGCCGTTGGAGAAGCAGCGCTCGCTCATTTCGGCGCTGAAGAACAAGCCCGGAATCGGCCAGCTGGTGCTCAAGCGACTGAGCGCGGCCGGGCTGGTTACCGTGGACCAGGTGCTGATGGCGGGGCCCGAAGAGGTCGCGGTGGTTTCTGGTCTCGACGTCAAGATCGTCCACGAGGTAATCCGCGTCCTGAACGATGAGCCCGACGAAACGAAAGATGCCGAGCAGGTCCCGGCCGAAATCGAGTCGCTGCACGAGGAGGTCATCCGACAGCTGAGCCGGGAGGTGGAGTCTCAGACCTCGGTCGACGAACTCAAATTGGACATCCGCAAGCTGCGCAACGTAGTCATCAAATATCGTGCCGAAATCGAGCTACTTGAGGAGAACGTCGACAAAAAAAAAGTGAGCTTAAGAAAACTGAATGAGCAGCTGAAACGCGAGTCCGATAGGCTCAGTGAGCTGCAGGTCGAGCGGGATCTCCTGGTGCGACGGTACGAGCTGAGCCGGGATGAGCAGTACCAGAAGGCCAAACGGCTAGAGGCCCTCAAGCAGGAGCGCAAGAAACTCGAGAGCGAGACCCTCGGCTTGAGCAAGGAGATCGCCGGGCTCGTCGATCGGCTCGGGAGGATCAGACGGTCGGTCGCCAAGGGGAGCAATGAAACGGCTGTTGCAAATTGAGTACGGCCGGACAAACGAACCGGGACACCAATGCCTTTCGTTGATGTAAAGAAACGTCAACTCCAGTGCAAAATCGTTTTCTACGGCACTGGGATGGGCGGCAAGACGACCAACCTACGGACTATCCACCAGGGGACCGATCCCAAGATGCGCGGCAAGCTGCTCGCGCTCGAGACCGAGAGCGAGCGTACCCTGTTTTTCGATTTCGTCCCCATTTCGGTGGGCAAAATAAGAGGGCTCGACACGCGCTTCGCCTTCTATACGGTTCCCGGTCAGTCGTTCTACAACCTCACACGCAAGGCCATCCTCAAGGATGTCGACGGGATCGTGTTCGTTTCTGATTCCCAGGAGGATCGGATGGACGCGAACGTGGATAGCATCTTGAATCTGGAGGAGAATCTTGAGACGCACAACATCAAGCTCCAGAATCTGCCCCACGTCATTCAGTACAACAAACGGGATCTCAACCCGATCACCCCGGTGGACGAAATGCGGGAGGAGCTGAACCCATACCAGGCGCCGGACTTCGAGGCGGTCGCGACCGAGGGGACGGGAGTATTCGAGACGTTACGAGAGATCGTGCAGATGGTGGTGGTGAAGGTGACCAAGGATTTAGGTCTATAAGGAGGCTAGGAGATGACCAAAGAAGGACCGTTGCTCAACGACACCGTCCAGAGCCTATCGCGGATGATCAAGGATCTCGAGAAGCAGCTGGAGCGTACGCTCTCGATCAACGAGGCTCTCGAGAAAGATCTGGAGCGGGAGAAGAAGGCCACCGTCAGAGTCGAGCAGGAACGCAATCGACTCGAGGAGCGGGTCGATCAGTTCGAAAAGGACGTGTCGACACTCGAGGATCTGCGCGCCGAGATCGGCCACCTGGGCCACGAGCGCGCGCGGCTGGCGGCGACGATCGAGGGGCTTGGGCGGCAGCTCGCCGAGACCGAGCAGGAGAACCGCAAGCTCGACCGCCTCGGGGAGCGGGCGGGCGTCGAACGCGATGATGCGCTGGAAGAGCTTCAGAGTGTCGAGATGCAGTTCAACCGGGCGATGGAGATGGTGGACGATCTCCGCTCGCGGGTCGCGACCTTCTCCGAGGAGCGGGAGTCGCTGGTCAGCCGCCTGAAGATCCTCGAAACACAGCTTGGGCTGACCGAGGATCAGCGCGACGCGCTGAAGAACGAGGTCGAGGAATCCAGCAAGGCGTTGGATGAGATCCGTCGACAGATCGTCGATGCATGTGCATTGTCGCAGGACTACTACCAGAATCCCGAAGGGCTCAGGGAATGAGAATATCGGCTTGGGGCTAATAAATGAAACGCAACAGTGACAGCCGGAGCAGCGTACCCGCGGAGGGACCGGGAGCGGAGAATCTGTTAGCGACAGCCGAGCTCGAGAGCCGAAGCCGCGAGGTTCTCCAGCGGATCGAGCAGCTGGACGAGGAACAACGGGTGCTGACGGAGCTCCGCGGTCTGCTCATCGACGAGGAGGATTCCCTGTTGAGCAGGTTGCGCGCGGTTCGCCAGAAGCTCGCGAGCGTTAATGGTGACCTCGACCTCGCGAACTGCAGGAAGACCGAGATAAAAGAGGAGATCACAGAAACCCAGCGCGAGGGGGAGCTGCTGCGGAGTCGCTGCTCGGAGCAGATCACCCTCGAGCACAAGCTGATGAGTCAGCTCACTGCGGCAGAAGAAGAGCAGCGCGCCCTGCGCCAGCAGGTCACCTCGGCAGTGGCGGAACTCGAGGTGGGTCGCAGTACGTTGCTCCGGATTGATCGGCGGCTGTCGACCGGCAAGTCGAGAGGCTGAGCAGGGCCCCGAAGGCGGAGCCCAACGGAGGTAGACCAATTGACTGAAGGGAAAGATACACCCGCTCGAACATCCGCTACGCCGAACCATCCCGTTGACGAAGATATCAAAAATGTTTGTTTCTACGACTATCTCGAGGTCGAAGCACAGTTCTTCCATGGCCCGACCGAATTGATTCCAGCGGAGATACCGATCATTCTGACAACGGTTATTAAAGATGGCACGGTTATTGATAACTTGGCCAGTAAAATTACTCGCACTTCCACTGATGTAGCACGACACGGCGCTGGTCAACGTAAAACGGAGTTGCTATACAGGTAAGGGGTTGTCATGGCGACAATTGATGTAAAGAAGAACTTGATTCAGGGCAAGGTCGTCTACTACGGCCCTGGGCTGTGCGGAAAAACAACCAATCTCGTGTACATCAACAAGGCCGTCCCGAGCACCCAAGAGATGCTGTCGCTGGCCACGGAGGGTGACCGGACGATCTTTTTCGACTATATGCCGATGGATCTGGGCAAGATCAACGGGATCAACACCTTTTTCAAGCTGTACACTGTTCCCGGCCAGGTGCGCTACAACCTGACGCGGAAGATGGTGCTCAAGAACGCCGACGGCATCGTGTTCGTGGCGGATTCCCAGGAGGCGATGCTCAAGGCCAACGTCCAGAGCTTGGAGAACCTGTACGAAAATCTGCGAGGATTGAAAATCAACCCGGACACAATACCGATCGTATTGCAATACAACAAACGCGACTTGCCAAACATCCTCTCCTCCCAAGAGCTTGACCGGAATCTGAACACCAAGGGCTATCCGGTGGTCATGGCCAGTGCGTTCAACGGCGATGGTGTCATCGATACGCTGAAGAAGATCATGAATGTCGTGTTCGTCAAGCTCGACGCGGATTTCAGAGGAACGGCGACAGGCAGACCTGCTTCGCCGGGGAAGAAGAAGCCCGAGGAGCATACCGCATCCAAGCAGAAAAAGGCGAAGCAGCCTGCTGCGCCGGTGGCCCAGCAAGCCGGGACAACTGCCGGGAAGGTCCGCGGTGATCCTCCACCGGTTCCGCCAGACAGGCAGAGGCCAGCAGAGGAATTGTCCTCAGATATGATGGTGAGTTTCTTGAAGGACTTTGGCGAGGACCAGAACAATCTGATCGCCAAGCTCCTTGATGCTGGTCTCGAATCCACACGCAAGAATGTCACCACGAGCCTGAAAAACGAGATCAGTAAACTGACCGCGACCTTCAGGGCGAGTTTGAATATGGACAACCAGGCCACCCAGGAGCGGATCAAGGCGCTCGGGGCGGAGCTGACCAAGCTGGCGAAAGTGGTGCAGGCAGCAGACGCCGCTCCCCTCAGCGCCAAGGAACGACGGGAGGAGACCGCGCGGATTGTCGAGCAGACCCGGAGCGGCTTGGCGACAACGAAAGACATTGTTGCTCTACGCCGGGAGATCGCAAAGCTTCAGGAGCAGGAAAAACCAGCCGGCACGGCTGGGATCGGAACGAAGGAACTGCGAGAGGAGACCGTGCGGATAGTCGAGCAGACCCGAAGCGGCCTGGCTACGAAGAGAGACCTCAGCGCACTTCGTCGTGAGATCACTCAGATCGCTGAACGGGTATCGACCGGTGGCGGCGATTCGGGTGGACCAGAGCTGAAGGAACTGCAGGCGGAGACTGCGCGGATGGTCGAACAGATCCGGAGCGGCCTGGCCACCAAACACGAAATCGATACAATAAAGCAGGATTTCGCAAGGCTCGGAAAACAGAGCGATGCGAGCCTTGCCGCGAGCACGGCGGGGCAGCAGGCCCTCAGAAAGATTCAGCAGAATCTGGTAAAAATCCTCTCCAATGCCGATACCCAGCTCAAAGAAACGCGTCGGTTCATGGAGGTGGCCAGCAAGGAGCTTTTAGGCGAGATCGCCAGACTCCGCGATGGCGCCACGACGGCTGAGGCGGTGGTCGCGGCGCGACCGCCTGCGGAGGAGCCACCGGTCGTGGAGGAGCCACCGGTCGTGGAGGAGCCACCGGCCGTGGAGGAGCCACCGGTCGTGGAGGAGCCACCGGCTGCGGAGGAGCCACCGGTCGTGGAGGAGCCACCGGTTGCGGAGGAGCCACCGGCCGCAGAGGAGCCACCGGTCGTGGAGGAGCCACCGGCTGCGGAGGAGCCACCGGTTGTGGAGGAGCCACCGGTTGCGGAGGAGCCACCGGTCGTGGAGGAGCCACCGGCTGCGGAGGAGCCGCCAGCGGCTAAACCGAAGCTCGATCGCCGCCACAAGAACGCTCAGCGAATCGCGCGGGTCATGGTTGCGGACCTCAAGCTATATTACACCGACGACGTCAATGAGGGCATCAAGAACGGCGATTTCCACGAGCGGCTCAAGGGCCAACTCGAGGAGATGCGCAGCACATACGATAGTCGGGTTCAGGAGAAGGTACGGGCAGAACAGGACTACCTGACCATTGCGCTCGACAAGTTCATCGCGGACAAGCGAAAGGAGCTCGGTGTCGAGTGAGCCCAACAGCAACCTGACCTTGCACGGCCCCGCAACGCGTACTTCCTACCTCTTCGGTGTTGTCGTTCGCAGGGCGTTCGATCTGATCAGCGCACCTTATCGCGCGTTGACGGGCCTGAAGTGGAGCGATCAATTGGGCCGCAGATCCTCCCTCGATCGCGCCTCTCCCAGTCGGCGCATCAGCCGAAATCTGATGCGAATGATGGAACGGATCCAGTCGATCGAGCACCGACTGATCGTTGCTGCCGGGGACGATAGCTTGGACGGTCTCTCGGGGGATCTCGAGTCCGTGAATGGGGCCGCGGAGGCACTAGCGGGTAGCCGCGTTGGGAGTCGATCCGCAGCGGATCGCGGAGAGTTGCGCTACGCGCTGGGCAACCTCGATTCGCTGCCCGCAGACGAACGCACCGCGCTGATCCTCGAGGCGCTCCAGTATCCGGATGCGGATACGCGGCGGCTGGCGGCGAGGGCGGCGGTCCAGGAGTATTCGAGCGCCACCGTGTTCTCGCTGATCCTTTCGCTCGACGACGCGGATCCGCGGGTTCGGGCCGAGGTTAAGGATGCCATCGAGAGCATCGCGGGGGTCACCATCAACTTAGATCCTACAACCGACAGCGCGACCCGCGAAGCGGAGCTCGAGCGCTTGAAAACCTGGTGGAAGGAGGAGCGCTTCACCAGGCTGACCGCTGAGCTCGAAACGGTGCTCAAACCATGACCCGTGAGAAAAACGACGGGGGCCCAACCCGCCTCACCCTCGCGCCGGAGCCAGAAGCCGAGAGCGGCTCGATAGTGACTGGTCAGATTCAGCGTTACGTCCGGTCCACTGAGAACGTACTCCATTCTCTGAAGAAAGAGCTCGAGTCTTACCGCACCCACAACAGCCAGCTGATCAAAGAGCGCAACGAGCAACTTCGGATGCTCGCGCACGTCGAGCGCGACCGGGGGAACCGCTCGGATCTGCAAGAAGAATTGCGATTGCTGCGCAAGGAGCGGAACCGCACGACAAACGCGCTCGGTTCGCTCCAGGACGAGAACCAGCGATTAGGGGAGCAGTGTACGCTGTTGGAGGAAGAGTTGGCGAACCAGCGTCGTCGTTATCTCGAGGCGCAAGAGATCATTGCGTATTTCGAGGTTCAGTTCGAAGAAGTGGAGCGGGTCATTCAACTGCTCAAGGTGCACGCGGAGTTCATGGTCGGCCTCGGCGACGACAGCGAATCTGCGCCGTGAATGGGAGTGGCAAGGGATCGACTCGGGCGCGGCTCCGGATTCATTGGGCAGGATGGTACATAATTGTCACCCGTCGATTTTGTCGGCGCCCGTTCTCGGTCTCGTTGGAAGCCGCCGGCGCCCGCTCACCGCGGCTTGTGATTTCGAAGCGCTCCGGATTCACACCATGCTTGACGAGGATGCTCATCGCGCTCCTGGCCCGTTGAATCCCGAGCTGTAGATTCTCGACGACCTCGCCATCTGCCGAGGTGTACCCGGTGATCCCGATCTTGGAGTCGGACTTTATAACCGCAGCTACGATTTGGTCGAGCTCGTCCGCCTCGCTGATCGACGGTATGGAGGAGCCGCGCTTGAAGGTCAACGGCAAGACCACTTCCTCGTCTTTGAAAGGGGGCGCCGACTGAGCCATCGCGGGTTGCTGGTCCGTGCCGACAGGCGTGGGGGAACCGGCGGCCTGATGATCGGAAGGGGGTGCCTTGTCGCCGACCGCCTTGGACGGCGTGGTCTCGCCGTCACCCGGGGTCGCCTGTGAAGCCGGATCCCCGCCCCCGAAGACCAGGTAGCCGACCACCACGAGCACCGCGACTACTGCGGCAGCGCCCAGCATGATCGGCAGCCTGTTCTTCTGCGCGGGCGTCTCGAGGTCCTGATCCGGCGGGTCTGGAACGGGCTCGACGGTCGGTAGCTCGATCTCTACCGGAACGTCACTCATGGGCAGCTCATCGAGGAGCGCCTCGATCATATCAAAATTCACCTCGATCACCGAAGAGTTGCCGCTGCTTTGGTCGCGGGCGTGTAACACCGGGCGGAGGTCGTCCTTTTTGTCGGGGAGCAGCACAATCGGTATGTCGAGATCCTTATGGCGGTTCAGCAAGTACGCCATGAACTCTAAGCCTTCCATCAAACCAAGATCCATGCCGACGATGATCAGCCGCGGGCTAAAGCTCGGCGCGTTGGTGATCGCGACCTCCGGTGAGCTTTCGAGGATCAGGTTCACGCCGGCCTGGGCCAGCCTACCGAACTCGATAGCATATTCGCCGTACTGCTCTTCCGACAGGACACAGAGGACGTTCTTGGTTTCAATCATGCTGGGCCTCCAATTGACCTGGTACGCCAGTTGATACATTGAGCCTATCAAAAATGGTTGCATTTTTCAGGCCAATGTTTGAGGTTGCTTGACGGTGTCTCGGATTGCCATTCCATATCATGGCTGTTCCGATTGGCTTGGCGGCTATTGGCATGGTTTTGGCAAAGGTTATCACGTCCAAATGTCCGACCGCTACAACCATCGAACAGACAATATCCTGGCCGAGTTGATGATCGAAGACGGCACGGACGCCCCCGCAGGCGGTGAGTCGGAGCTGTTCGCGGATGCATACGACGATCTTCTCGGAGGAGAGCTGTCCGTCGGGGCTCAGGTGACCGTGCTAGTGGAGTTGGCCACGGCGCACTGGAAAGAGCACAAAGACCCCGGTGCGGCGGCGGAGCGTTTTCGTCGCGTGCAGGCGCTCGACCCCGCGAATCCCGCAATGCTCGAGTTCTACCGCGAGGCGTTCGGGGTCGGCGACAAGCGGCAGGCATTGATCGGAGCGTTGGCGGGGGCGGTACAGGTTTCCGCTGACGTGGCGCTTCGCGATGAGCTAATCGAGCTGCTCGTTGCCATGGAATGGTGGCGTGAGCTGATCCGTCTGTTCGAGAGCGAGATCGACGCGCTCCCGATGGAGGTTCCGACGGCGAGGATCGAACTGCTCGAGCGGATCGCCGGGGTATACCGTGATCGACTGGGACAGAACCCGATGGTGGTTCGGACTTATCGCGCGATACTGGAGATCAATCCTGGCCACGGGCCGACCCTCGTGGCGCTGGGGGAGCTGTTCGAGAGCAAGGGGCGCTGGATGGACCTGGTTAATGTTCTGCTCATGCGGGCCGCGCATACCGTTGAGCCGAGAGATCAGCTCGAGTTGCTCCGCCGTGCCGCCGAGCTGAGCATAGACAAGACAAGCGATCTCAAGGTGGCACTGGAAGCGCTGGAGCGCGCCGTTGCAGTGGCGCCGGACGACGCCCAGGCGCTCGCCCTTCTAGAACGGGTTTGCGTGCGCCGCCGATCGTGGGGGCGGCTGTTCGAGGTGTTCAATCTTCAACTGGAGCACCTCGTCGGCCAGCCCAGAGTCGAGAAGCTGACTCAAATGGCCGAGATCGCGGCGAAGTACCTCGCCGAGCCAGCGCGCGCGGCGCGGCTGTGGCGCGAAGTGCTCGAGATCGCTCCGGACCACCCACAAGCGGGCGAAGCGTTCGAACGCCTCTGCGAGCGACTGGAGGACTGGGAGAGTATCTGCGATCTGATCGAGAATCGGTTGGCGCGGGCCGATAATCCGTCCGTCGCGATCGAACTGCTTACACGGCTCGGCACGATCTGCCAGGACCAGCTACACGACAGGAAGAGAGCCGCGCAGGCGTGGCGGCGGATCCTCGAGCTGGATCCGGGGAACGTGGCTGCGTGTGGGGCGTTGGTGGGGCGCTACCTGGAGGCCGGGGACTGGGCCGAGATCGAGCGAGTCTACCTTGGGCGACACGACATCGAAGGCCTGGCCGATACTTTGTTCCGAGCAGCCGGGAATCAGGGCGATGTCGAGGTCAAGCAGGCGTTGTTCTCGCGGTGTGCCGAGCTCTACGGCGACCTGGTCGGGGGATCCACCAAAGCGCTTGATTGCAGCCAGCGCGTGCTGGACCTCGATCCGGCCAATCAGTGCGCCGCGCTGGCCATGGCGCCGACGTATCGGCGTCGCGGGGAGTGGACGAGGCTCGTTGATGTCCTGATCGCGGTCGGCAACCTAGCGGTCTTAGCGGAGCTGTTTCCCGATGATCGGGATCTGATCCCGTTCCTGGGAAAGGCGGCCGCCCTGGGCGAGCGCTGGGAGGCGCTGGTGCTGATCCACGAGCACCGACGCGGTGCGCTGGACCCGACCGGGCCGGAGTGGCGGGAGCTGACCTATCAGATCGGCGAGATCCACCAACGGAGGCTCAGTGATGGCAGGCGGGCCGCGTCGGTGCTCGGAGAACTGCTCGATCGCTTCCCCGGCGATCGGCGGGCAGTCGCGCTGCTGCAGCACCTGCTCGACCATGAGCAGGTGCGGGCTACTGTGGCGCTGATCCTCAAGCCCCACCTGATCGAAATGCAGGCCTGGCCGCTGTTGACGCGTGTCCTGACGATCCTCGCCGAGCACGCAGAGGAGTCGTCCGATCGGCTGGCCTACCGGCTCGAGCTGGTTGGAGCCCTTTGCAACCGCAGAGGGAGGGTGCGCGAGACCTTCGATGTCCTTGCCGCGATCCTCGAAGAGCAGCCCGCGAGCCGCGAGATCTGGGATCGGCTTATCGATCTTGGGGCGCGAGGCGACCTCTCCGAGCAGGTGATGGAGGTGCTGGAGAAAGCCTACTGGAGCAGTGAGCCCGCGGCGAGAGACCAGGCGGAGTTGGCCAACCTGCTGGCGCGGTTGCTCGACAACCAACTAGGTCGTCTGGACAAGGCTGAAGTCTACTACTGGCGTGTGTTGCAGAGAGATCCGCGCAACAGGGACGCGTTGGAGGCGCTCGAGAACATCTTGACCGTCGCCGGGCGATGGCAGGAGCTTCAGGAGATGTTCCAGCTAGCTTTGCGAGGTGAACCGGGCGCGGCGCGGAGCATCGAGCTTCGGCGCAAGATCTGTCTGATCGCAGACGAAATCCGCCAGGATGGACCGCAGTCGATCGAGGCCTACCGGAATCTGCTTACGTTGGATCCCGAGGACGAATCCGCACAAGTGGCCCTTGAGCGGCTACATGAGAAAGGGGAGCGGTGGGAAGATCTCTACGGATTGCTCTACGCGCGGCTCGAAGGAGCGGCCGGAGAAGCGGCCGTGGCCCTGCACCTCAAACTCGGCGAAATTGCCGAGCGTCACCTGGGCAGACCCGACGCGGCCCTCATCTTCTATCGTCAGGTGCTGGCCGAGGATCGCAAAGACGGTCGGGCTCGTGAGGCGATGAAGCGGTTGCTCGGCGTGTCGCAGACGAGGTTCGGCGCCGCCCGGCTGCTCAGGGAGGCGTTCGAAGTCGACAACGACGCCGGATCCGTGGTCGAGATGCTAACCGTGGAGATCGAGAACCGGCAGCTGTCACCGGAGCAGCGCCGCACGATGTTGGAGCGTATCGTCGCCCTGCGGGAGTCCGAACTCGGCGACGCCCCCGGCGCCTTCGAGGCCCAGCTCCGGCTGTTCGCGCTCGCCCCGGCCGACGGGGTGGTGCTGCGCGTGCTGAGGCGCCTAGCAGAAGCCGCCGGCGCGGGTGACCACTACGTCACGGTACTCGAGGAGGCGATCCGGAGGCTGGCGGGAGACCACGACCGGCTGCCGCCGTTACTGGTCGAGCTAGCCGACCACTATGCGCTCCGCCCGCGAGATGGCGCGCGCGCCGCGGCAATCTACCGCCAGATCCTCGGTTACGAGGCGACCCATCCGGCGGCGGCCCTTGCGGCGGCCGAGGGGCTCGATCGATATCTCGGGGCCACTGACGGGGCGGGGCTCGAGCTGATCGAGGTGCTGCTGGTACGGGCTCGGTTGACGGCCGATGCCCACGGGCGCCTCGATATCTTGCGGCGGCTGGTCGGGATCCAGGAGGCGGCCGGCCTGCCGCACGAATCGATCGAGACCTATCGTCAAATCCTCGAACTCGATGGCGGCGATCTGGACGCCCTCGTCGGCTTGGAGAAGATCCTCGAGCGCGAGAAGCGCTGGCTCGAACTGATCGAGGTGTTGCGGATACACGCCAAGGCTGAGCCGTCACAGGACAAGCGACGCCAGATCTTCGACAAGGTGACCCGGTTGGCTGGACGGATCGGGTTTGATCGTTAGGCGGCTGCTGCGCCCGGGGTCGCCGGAATGGACCGGCTCGTGGCATGGGTTTTGCTCATGTCCGGTCACTCGTGGGAGGTTCGGCGATGTCGGACGAGAAATCGGGCAAAGATCCCCATCTTGTGTGGTCGAGTGGGGTCAAGCGGGACACTGGTGAGCACCGGATTGTCCCGGAGAGCCGATACTCGACAAAACCGCCACCTCCGCCGGAAACTTTGGGAATCCACGAGGTGATGGCCCGCAGTATGTCACACGAGATGAACAACGTGTTGGCGAGCTTGATGGGGCTGGCGTCGGTGCTGGAAGAAGAGGTCGATACCAGCACACCGCACTACAATGACGTGCAACAAATCCTCGCCGGGTGCCGTAAGGGGCTCGTTGTGACCCGGAGCTACCTGGCATTCTTCGATGTAAAGATGCGGAACAAAACGCGAATCGCACTGAATCAGCTGGTCGGGACGGTACGTAGTCTGGTGCTGCGATCGACCTCCGGCGAGATAGAAATCGAGACCCGACTCGCCGATGACCTGGCGGATATCGAGGGCGACCAGATGCTGATCAAGCGGAATTTGATCCAGCTCGGGCTGAACGCCGTCGAGGCGATTCGCGGGAGCGGGACGGTGACCCTGACCACGAAGAACGTTACGCTCAGCCCTTCCGAGGCGTTGGCCGCCGATCTGAGACCAGGCGAATACGTGCGGCTTCAGGTCTTCGATACCGGGACCGGCATGGACAAGCAGACCCTGCAAAACGCCTTCACGCCGCTGTTCAGCACCAAGCGTCAGGATGTGGCCACCGGGCTGGGGCTGCCGACCGTCGCGCGCACCATCGGTGAGCACGGCGGAGCGGTGTCGATATACAGCCGTCCGGGGTTTGGTACCATAGTTACGATCTACCTTCCGGCGCTCGAGCACGCGAAAAACACCGCCGAGCGGGCTATGGTGACCCCCGAGGAGACGCCGGCGCCCGGCTCCTACGTTGCTTTGCTCGTCGATGACGAGCCGCTGCCACGAAGCGCGTCGAAGCGGCTGCTCAACAAACTTGGATTCCAGGTGCACGATGTGGGATCCGGCGCGGAGGCGCTGGAGATCTACATGGAGCGTGGGAGCGAGTTCAACCTGGTGTTGCTGGATTTGATCATGCCCGACATGGACGGGTTCGAGGTCATCAAGCAACTCAAGCGGCTCGATCCCGAGGTGTGCATCGTGGTTTGTACCGGCTACCCGATGGAAATACCGATAGAGGAACTCGGCATTGCCGGTTTCGTGAGTAAGCCATACACCATGCTCCAGCTGCGCGAAGAGATCGAGCGGGCGACGGAAGCGAAGTGCTGCGCCAGTGTCCGGTAGGCGACGGGCTAGTGCAGGTGATCGTGCCCCTTGCAGTTGGGTTCCTTGAGCGCCGTGAGCGTGCCTTCGCGGAAACATCGGATCGGGGTGTCCAGTGAATTGCCATTCGAGGGGACGGCGATGAGCATCTCGATACTCAGCCGAATTCGCCGCGGCGGACCTTGGCCAACGCGGCTTCGTGCTGGCTGCGCGCGGCCAGGCTCGAGTCGGTGACGATGTCGTCCTCGGTTGCGCAATGGGTCCGCTCCTTGGAGTCGATAACCTGACCGCCCTTGATCACCATGGTGTGCACTCTGATATCGTCGTCGGCCACCACCTCGGTTTGGACATGGATCGCCTGACCATCCCGCTCGACGACGTTGTAGTATCCGATGTCCTGAATCTCGGCGGCTCTCGCGCAGACAGGGGGCTCTGCGATGACCGCCCTCTCGATCTCCGCACCCAACTCGACGAGAGGTGCGGAACGCTCAGAGTAAGTGGCGTGCTCGACGCGCCACTCGAGAATCGTGAGCCCCGGGGTGTCGGAGTTTAGATCGACCTGTATGATCGGAAACCGAAAACCGGGAACCTGCTTGGGCAGTGCGCAGACCAGGCTCCCCTCGAACTCGCGTAGTACAGTGGCGTTGGCCACCACCAGGTGGGGAGAGAACTCCGCGATCATCGGAAGCGCACGATGCACGTCCGGGGCGGAAGCGACCCGGAGCCAGCCGCCGCCGTCGAGGCCGATCTGCTCGGTCGCCCGTCCGAGGCCGATAAACACCGCTTTGCGGATCCGCGCGACGAGATGCGGTCTGGGAGAGGGAACCTCCAGCGGTGTGTCGCTGGTGGTGCCATTGAGGCACCTGAGCGGCGGCATCGACGTGCATTTGTCTTTCTTCCCAGAGAGCGGCAGCGTTCGGGTCGTGAACGGCAACAGCTGCTCGCGAAACTCGGCGCAGCTGCTGAACCGGTTGCGTGGGTCGCGGGCCATCGCCGTGGTGATTACCCGGGCGTATTCCTTGGGCAGGAGAGGGTGGAACCGGCACGGATCGGGGGGCGGGCTCGAGCTGATCTTGATCAGCAGGGCCGTGTAGCTCGGGGCGTCGAACGGCAGGGTGCCGGTAATCGCCTCGAACAGCACGACACCCAGCGAATAAATGTCGGTCTGAGGCGAGAGTTCGGGTTCGCCGATGGACTGCTCCGGGGACATGTACCATGGGGTGCCGAGGACGATGCCGGCTTGCGTGAGGCGCATGGCCACCTTTTCGTCGGAGGCGATGAACTTGGAAATGCCGAAGTCGAGCAGCTTGACGAGGTCCGAGCGACCGTCCTCCCGACAGAGGAAGACGTTGTCCGGCTTGATGTCGCGGTGGATGATGCCGACGTCATGGGCGGCCTGAAGCGCGGAGAGCACCTGACACGTGATGCGAGCGGCTCGACCCGGTTCGAGCAGGTTCTCCTGTTCGAGCGTGGTGCGAAGGCTTGCGCCGTCCAGGTACTCCATGATTAGGTACAGGCCGCCGTCCGAGGAACACCCCATGTCCAGTATGTCGACAATGTTCTTGTGCCCAATGGAGACCGCCGCGAGCGCTTCGAGTTTGAATCGTTCGACGAGCACACTGTTAACGGCGAGTTGCGGGTGCAGCACCTTGGCGGCGAGAAGCTGCTCGGTGTTGAGCTGACGGACTTCGTAGACGACTCCCATCCCGCCGCACCGAATGAGGCGTTCGATGCGGTACTTACCGCCGAGCACGGTTCCGAAGGGGTAGTGGTTCAACATGTAGGTCTTCTCCGGGGGGTTGAGAGCGATGGTCCGAATAGTAAGCGATCCCAGCAGTTTTAGAAACGGTAAAAAAACGACAAGCAATGAGCGTACCATCGTGTCCGGTGGTTGTCACTCGGGCGACACGGGCGACAAGTTTGCCGACTCAATCATTGCCTGAGGATAACATGTTTCACACATCGATAATGATTGGCAATGTTTTCATTCAATTTGGCGATTATTGCCATCAACTATTGCTCGAACTCGCCTCGAAGGCGGGTGTTGTGACGAAGAAAGTCCCACGTTCGGGCGATCTGATGATATGGCCCCACGGAGGGCTTCAACGGAAAGGCAAAACTAGTGAAAAGAAGAGCTTACGGATATAAGAGCTTTGAAAACTACAGGCTGCAGCTCCTAAATACCTGCGCTTGAATGTGTTTTGGGCAACACCCACCATGAAGTGAGAAGAACCGAAGAACCGAGTCTCACAGGTCTTCAGAGTGGCGATGCCAATCCCCCCAAAACGGCGAAAGCCCCGAGGTCAGCGGCCCCGAGGCTTTCTATATGTGATCACCGCGACGCTGCGCGGTGTTAACTGGAGGGCTATGGTGTAGTACCCAAGCCCCCCATGGCTCCCTGGTCGTTACACCAAACGCACCGCTTCCGCAAGGGTTCTTCCCCTGGAATTACAGTATGTTATGCGGCAGACTAGTGAAGGATATTTCTATAGTACTGTTGAACAGGCAAGACGTGAATACGCTCGGAAGAAGAAGAAAAAGCCCACCGAGAACCCAATTCACATCGCGCGAAAGTACCTCGAAGAGCACCAAGACGGGTTAGGGTTGACCTACAGCAGCATTGGCAAGAAGTTCGGTGTTAGCCGTGCCGAGGTCTGCTACCACATCGCTCTTGTTAAAAGGTTGCCAGCGGAGTTCGTGACCTGGCTGGAACAGTGCGATGATCCCAAGCCGCTCAGGGTGTTGACGGAACGGCGGCTGAGGCCGGTCACCAAGTTGAAAGAGACAGATCAACAGCTACGCGCTATCGAAGCGTTGCCGTTTAGCCCGGATAAGATACCGTCTACAATATCCCCTGTGAAATGTACTTCGAGATCTATATGACCTTGGAATCTGCTTTGAACTCGAACTTCACCCTCCCCACGCCGGATAGGTATACTTCCAGTTCTGCGTCAAAGTCGAAAGTGCCAGCGGTCTCTACGGAATATCGAATAAGCGAAGTCAACGCACACACCGCACCCCGTAGCTGTGGTACCGTCTCGCCGGGACGTCCCAGCTGCGGAGCGACGCACGCAGGAAGTCTGGATTATCGTTGACCCAAGAGCCCCCGCGCAGCACGCGCCAATCGTGTTGCGAGTCAAATAGATCGCTCGTCCGCTCCCACACGTTCCCGCTCATGTCGCACAGACCGCTCACGCTGTCGCCTTTTGTCTTTGAGCATACAGGCCAGGTTCTGTCCTTTCCACAGCCGTTTGTTTTTTCGACTCTCCATATTGCGTAGTCGCAACTTACTTCCGGACTACTGGTTCGACTTCAACGTCTCGGTCGCTGTAGCCGTCGGCTTCATTGCGCTCGCCGGGCTGGCCGCCGAGACCGGGGTGGTCATGCTTGTCTATCTCGACCAGGCATTCGCACGCTGGAAGGAGGAAGGACGAATCAAGACTGTCGCCGATCTCAAGGCAATCGTCATCGAAGGCGCAGTGGATCGGGTCAGGCCCAAACTCATGACCGTGATGACAACCACTATCGGTCTCCTGCCGATTATGTTCGGGACCGAAACCGGTACTCGCATTATGAAACGTATTGCAGCACCAATGGTTGGGGGGATGGTGTCCTCGACAATTCTCACGCTGGTGATCATCCCGGCGATTTATTTTCTATGGAAGCGGATTTCATTGAGGGCAACAGTGGGCAGGACATGAGGTACAGGGACGGCAATACAAACAATGTCAACAAGGTTGCTGTGATGAGGCCACCAATGACAACCACAGCGAGCGGCCGTTGAACATCGGCGCCGGGGCCGACAGCGTAAACCATGGGAGCTATTCCGATCACCGTAGTCGCAGCGGTCATCAAGAGCGCGCGAAAGCGCAAACCGCATGCTTCAACGATGGCTTCACGAATCGGTCTTCCACTCTCACGAAGCTGATTTATGAAGGTGACCAGCACTGTTCCATTTTGCACCGCCACCCCGAACAGAGCAATAAACCCTACCGCCGATGGAACATTGAGCGTAATACCCAACAGAAGCATTGATAGGATGCCTCCAACCAGGGCAAAGGGTAAGTTTGCGAGTACGATCACGGCTGTTTTTACCGAGCTTAGAGCCGAAACCAGCATGATGAAAACCAGCATTATCGACAAGGGGACGACAACACCAAGACGTTTCATGGCGCGTTGTTGGTTTTCGAATGTCCCGCCATACTCAATCCAGTAGCCCGATGGGAGCTTCTTTGTGATTTCTTCCAGGCGTAGTTGAACCTCTGCAACAAAACTGCCGAGGTCGCGGTCACGGATGTTCGCCTCAACTACTACCCGACGCATATTGTTCTCGCGGCTTATCTGTGCTGGTCCCTCAACCCGTTTTACCTGGGCGATGTTCCCCAGCGGAACTCGTGAGCCATCCGGCGTCGACAGTAGGATTGATTCTATGGCGCTGGTGTCGTTTCGTCGTGCCTCGGGAAATCGAACCTGGACACCAAAGCGCATCTGGCCGTCGATCATGGTTGTGGCAACTTTGCCGCCGATGGCCGTCTCCACGATCTCGTTGATATCACTCATATTGAGTTTGTAGCGAGCCATGGCACGGCGATTTGGAACGATATCGAGCTGAGTAAAACCGGTTACTTGTTCAACACGTACGTCCTCAGCTCCATCAATTCCGCCGACAATGGCCGCAATTTTATCAGCGTTCTCTTTGAGTAATTCAATATCTTCACCGAAAACTTTTACCGCAAGGTCACTTTTGACTCCCGATATGAGTTCGTTGACGCGCAGGGCTATGGGCTGACTAAAAGAAAGCCGTACACCCGGGATTTTTGACAAACGCTCTTGCATGGCAGCTACAAGTTCCTCTTTGGTACGCCCTGTCGTCCACTCTGATTGTGAGTGGAGCATAATCAATACGTCGTTCTGCTCGGGACCCATGGGGTCTTCGGATATCTCTGCACGACCAGTCTTGGTTACAACGGTTTTAACTTCGGGGAAGCGAAGTAGCTCCTTCTCCATAAATGTGCCGACGTTCACAGAACCGTTGAGGGACGCATTGGGCAAACGCACCACGTTTATCGCTACAGCGCCTTCTTCAAGCTTTGGAAGAAACTCCGTTCCAATGAACGGCGTCAGTGCCATAGTTGCTGCAAACAGACCCACAGCCACGCCCACGGTCGCCTTGCGATGTGAGAGCACTTTTTCAAGAAGTTTCAGATATCCACGTTGTAGCCAGAGAAAAACGCGAGGCTCCTTATTGCCGATTCCCTTTCGCATAATGAAAGACAGAATCAGCGGCACAATCGACATGGCCACCACCAACGAACCAAGCATCGCGAAGACCATAGTCAAGGCCAACGGCCCGAACATTTTGCCCTCCATCCCTTCGAGGGTGAGCAGCGGCACGAATACCAAAACAATGATTAGAATAGAGAAAACAATTGGTCTGGCCACTTCGCCCGTTGCCTTAATAACAACGTCCAGTTTGCCCGCCTCCGGATTTTGCTTTAGATGCCGAATGACATTCTCAGTTACCACGATGGAGCCGTCTACCACCATGCCAATGGCGATAGCCAAACCTCCGAGACTCATTAAATTGGCCGTAACCTGAAAGAGGTCCATGAAAATGAAGGCAATAAGAGCAGTCAGCGGCAGGCTAGTCGCAACGACTAACGCAGAACGAAGATTCCCTATTACGAAAAACAAAACGAGAATAACGAAAATCCCACCCTGCATCAACGCCCCGGACACGGTCCCAATGACGGCCTTCACGAGATCTGTGCGGTCATAAAAGGAATTGATGGACGCGCCCTCGGGAAGAGACATCTCGATGGCCGGAAGGGCGGCCTTCACCCGTTCGACTACCTCCTTTGAATTTTCCCCTTTGAGCATAATGACCATACCTGCGGCCACCTCACCGGCACCATCCTGACTGACAGCTCCCATTCGTGTCATGGCACCTTCTTTGACCTCGGCCACGTCGGTGATAAAGACGGGCGTGCCATCCTCTGCGTTCAACACCACGTCAGCAATGTCCTGTGCGTTTCCAAACAGACCCACGCTGCGGATATTCTCCTGCTCCCACTCCTTGACAATGAAACTGCCTCCTGCGTTTGAATTGTTCTTTGCAAGGGACTCGATGATATCGGGTAAAGTCAGTTTGTATTTAAGAAGCTTATCGGGGTCCACCAACACGTGAATTTGCCGGACGTGGCCGCCGAAGCTATTAACCTCGTTTACCCCGGGCACCATACGAAGGCGCGGTGCAACTAGCCAGTCCTGCATGGTACGTAGTTCGGCCAGACTATGGCGGTCGCTTTTGAGTGTGTACTGAAAAACTTCGCCAAGTCCTGTGCTAACAGGTCCCATTTCTGGGTCCACTCCTTTGGGCAATTGTTCCTTTGCCATTTGCAAACGTTCGAAGACAAGCTGACGGGCGAAGTAGGTGTCAACTTTGTCTTCAAAAACCACGATGACTTGAGAAAGCCCGGTTTTTGACACGGAGCGAATCTGTTTGACATCCGGCAGGCCGCCCATCACCCACTCAATTGGGAAGGTGATCTGCTGCTCAATGTCGAGAGGACCTAGCCCCTCTGCTTTGGTGAGGATCATGACTTGTTGGTTGGACACATCAGGGAACGCATCAATTGGCAGGCGGCTCCAAGACAAGGCACCCATTATGATAAGAATCAGCGCAAAAATACCTACCATCATTTGGCGACGGAGTAGGAAATCTAGTAGTTTTGACATGATTGTTCTCCTCCCTTAATCAGCGCATCCCGCGCCCATTTTGGAACGCAGGACATCAGATTTGAGAAGAAATGCACCGTCTGCAACGACGGTTTCATTTTCTTTTAAACCATTGATGATTTCCACCCATCCATTGAATTCCCCACCCAAAGTCACAGGACGACGAATGTAGTAATCATCTTTGTGGTGCACAAACACGAACGAGCGACCGTCATCCTCAAGTAAAGCGCCCTTGGGAAGACTCAGAGCCTTTTGGTTACCAGGTAACAATATGTCGACGTTCGCGAACATTCCCGCGAGCAGTTTTCCGTCTGGATTGGGTACGGCTATTCTCATTTTTATTGTTCGAGAGAATTCGCTCATGGAAGGGCTGATAAAGTCCACACTTCCAGGAAATGTACGATTTGCAAATGCCTTCACGGATACTTCCGCGTGAAGGGCGCCTAAGGCTTGTTCCTCAGAAACTCGAGCATAGTTTTTTTCATACAAATCAGCCCAAACCCACAATGCAGAGTTATCACCAATTGTCACAAGGGATTCTTCTGACTTTGCTACCTCACCCGATACCGCATGCATGCTCAGAATCGTGCCATCAGCAGGAGCCCTGAGGACGAGCTTGCCCTGGGAATTAGAAGCCCCCCCCCCAAGACGTTTAAGTGTACCTCTAGTGGCGCTCACTCGAATCTGGGCCGTATCCAATTCCTGATTTGCTCGGAGCGCTTCCTTTTCAGAAGATATCCCTTCTTTGCGGAGTGCATCGATCCGATCATTGTTTTTTCGGGCAAGCTTCTCCATGGCCAAGGCTTCTTGGAGAGCTGCTTGGGCATTTCCCGCCTCGATGGATTCGATCTCCAGCAGTGCCTGACCTTTAGTTACCTTGTCTCCTAATGTGACATGGACTTTTCGAATGATCCCTACTACTTGTGTGCTTACATGGGTAATGCGTCGCTCATCGAATTGCACCTCGCCGGTAAGTCTCAGAGGTTCAGCTACCACTCGCCTTTCAGCTTTGATTATCTTGAGTAACCCACCCTCGAACAGATTGGTTGATGCCTTGACTACACCGACCTCATAGCGACATTCGTCGCATTCATGGGTCTTGATGTTGTGCTCGCAGGAAGCGGCGAAGAGCTCTGCAACAGGCCGGTCGAGATCAGAAACCTCGTTCTCCTCGTGTCCCCCATTGTCATGGCCTTCATGGTCCCTGGCGTCGTCGTGTTTCGCTTCGGGCGAGCAGGCCGCCAGAGTCAATGAGACCAAAGCGCCGATAAGCAGATTCTTGTGGAATAGATCATTCATTGTGATTCCTCCCCGACAATTTCGCGCAGACGACTGCAGTCGATTTGCGCCTGGGCGAGTGTGCTGAGAAATTGTCTCTTGGTCTCAAGCAGAGTACGGCGAGCGTCGATCACTTCGAGGAGAGTCGCCTCGCCAAGCTGGTAGGTCCGTTCGATCACCTGGGCAACCGATTCGGCTCGCGGCAATATGCGTTCATTGTAGCGTGTTGCGAGCGTCATGCCCGCCGCGCACTGCGACTGAGCTTCGATGGCGCGAAGCTCGAGTTCGAGCCGCTCAAATTCGAGCGTATTCTTTTCGGCAGCCAACAGATGCTCGGAGCGTTGGATACTGCCCGTGTTCCAGTTCCACAGCGGCAGTTCGATTGCCAATCCGCCGCCGTATGCACTGCGATCCAACTCGTGATCCGTGAATAATTTGACGGCAAAGGACGGTACCCGTGCTCTACGTTCCACGGTGACGTTGGCCTCGAGTGCCATGACCCGTGCCCTGGTGGCATCCATCGTTGGGTGATCGGCAGCCCTTTTTCTGGCCAGTTCCATGGTTATTGGGCTTGGAAGGTGGGTCAGGTCAGCTACTGCCACGAGACGCTCGGCGTTATCGGTACCGAGCCATGTTGTGAGGCGACTGCGACTGGCGATCATTGACAATCTGGCGGCTTCGAGCTCACCGGTGATCTTCTCTGCCTCCACCTCCACACGCGTTGCCTCGACCGGACGTGCCTCACCCTCCTCAACTCGTCGCCTGACGGTCGTCGATAACGTGGACATCTGGCCATTGAGCTCACCCAACGCGGCGACACGCTCCTGCTCATAGACGAGGGTCCAGAATAAGATGCGAAGCTGCAATAGGACGCTGCGGCGCAACGCTCTGGCTTGCGCATCCGCAACATCGGCCTCCGCGTGGGCAGCGTTTATCTTGGAGCTGCGCTGCGCGATCCAACCCAGCGGGATCGAAAGAGCGAGCCCCCACTCGACCCCCGACGCAGAGTTGTCTGTCGCCTGACCGTACGCTGCGGTGGCCTCCACGCTAGGATTGGGTGCGGCCCCGGCCGCTTCCACAGCAGCATGAGCTGCCGCGATATTGTGTCGGCCGACACCGATTTGCGGATGATTATCTACTAGTTTGACGATATCCTGCCAGGTGATCTCGATTTCGGGATTCGCAGTTGAATTTTGGGGCACGGCGATCAGCAACAAAATCAACACAGCGGACCAGGGAATACAAGCCGGCGCCAAGTTCATATTGTTCATTTGTTATCTTCCTCCATCACACAGCCGTCACAAACTACGAGCCATGCCGGGCCTTCTCATTTTGGGCCAACAGATCACCGGCTTCGCTCGAATTGATCGAACGAAGGGCAAACCTCTTTTTAAATGAAAGGTCTAGGCTCGCGGTGGACGGAAAATGCCGCGAGAAACTCCGGAAGGAAGGGGGGCATCAAAAGAAAAGAATTCGTGCTTCGTCGTATTGGTGTCGGCCTTAACGACGTTGGCCGCAAATGTAGCAAGTGCGAGAATGTGTCCCGGGCAACAAAGGCAGGGACAGTTGTCGTCACATGGTCCGTCCTCATCGCCGTCAGGACAAGGGGCGCCCTCACTATGAGACATTGCGGATGTGTGGCTCTCTTCCGAGGCCGCGACAGACAACGCCGGAATGATAACGGAGACAAGAAGGATCGTCAGCACCAACAATGATAGGAGGCGTTTCGTCATCGCCAATACATAATATCACATTAGAGCAAGATGACGACTAAATCACTTCATAATGTAAGTAGCAGTGGGGATGTCCGGGTCATAAGCAGCTAATTATGTCCGCTCAATCGGCATCCGTAACATTTGGGTTATGGAAAACTCAGATGCAAAACGGATCGCCAGAGAGGCGAAGAAGATGACACGGCATGGGATTGTACTCAAAGCAACCGCGGGGAAACTGACGTGGACTCAGGCGGCGGAGGTGCTCGGCATCACCCCCCGGCACATGCGTCGATTGCGTGCGGAGTATCGGGATCGCGGGATTGATGCGTTCTACGATAACCGTGGGGGAAAGACGCGTACCAAGCGCATCCGCGAAGAGACGGTGGCTCTGATTTGCAGGCTGAAAGAAGATGTCTAGCCGGACTTCTCTGTGCTGCATTTTTTCGAGAAGCTCACCGAGGTGCACGGCGTGCAGATCTCTTACAGCTGGACCAATTACGTTCTGCAGGAGGCGGGGATCGTCATGAGGTCGCGTGGCCGGGGCAAGTACCATCGACAGAGGGAACGGCGTCCAATGCGCGGTATGATGCTTCACATCGACGCCTCGACCCATGAGTGGATCCCCGGCATCCCCAAGTGGGATCTGGTCGCGGTGATGGATGATGCGGACGGCAGGCTACTTTACGCGCAGTTTTTTGAGGAGGAAGGGACCCCTTCGACGTTTGCCGCTTTGCATCATGTGCTGAAGAAGCACGGGCGATTCTGTGAGCTGTACCATGATCGGGCCAGTCATTACGGCAGAACGAGCAAGGCTGGAGCGAGGCCGGATGAAGAGCAAAACGGCCAGGTCACCCGAGCGCTGAAAACTCTGGGCATAAAGCAGATATTTGCAAACACCCCGCAGCAGGCCAGAGGACGCAGCGAGCGCGCCTTCGGAACGCTGCAAGGCCGGCTACCGCAGGAGCTCCGCCTGGACGGGATAAAGACCTACCAGGAGGCAAATGTCTTTCTCGAAACGGAGTTCATACGCAGCTTTAATTATCGCTTCGCCGTCAAACCGAGACTCCCGGAGAGCGTCTTTGTCCCGATGACAGGGATCGATCTGAATCTGCTTCTTTCGGTTCACATCCATTCTGCAAAGTCAACAAAAAAGGTAGACAATACCAGTTAGAGGTAGATGATAACTGTTCGAAGACAAGAAGGCTTCGATGTTGTCATTTACCCAAGCGGCACATGGAGCAAAGCCCATAAAGAATTTAGACAGAAGTTCCCGCCGATTTTGGGCTGCTTTTCGGGGTTAAGTGATCGAAATGATCCAGCTTTCTGCCATAAAACGCCTTTCCCATTGCTGTCTACGTAGACATGTTTTTCTTGATTTTCCCCT
>SDBV01000107.1_pt1 | contig 95621 bp, 76 predicted proteins | sample 2277081 | NCBI WGS metagenome assembly SDBV01 (sample SAMN10402039, study PRJNA504765) | marine sediment metagenome | isolation source: marine sediment core GS10_PC15, 223 cmbsf | place: Arctic Ocean: Southern Knipovich Ridge | collected 2010
TGTCATGTTTCCGCTTATTGACAACAATGGTCGGCTCATGCCTTTTTTATTATCGTAAAGAATTAAAGATGAATAAGGAAGTGCAAATTACGGAATTTATGTAGATTTGAAAAGAAGCCAGCCCGCGATAGCGGGATTTAGTTCAATACAACCTAAAAACAAGACCGAAAAACAATACGTGACATTAATAACTGAAAACATTTCGTAAGAACTCTTCGTAAACTCCCAAACGTGTATTACCAAAAATTGATTGAATAATATATATTGATAAAAAACTGTGTGGAACAAATCATTAAAGCCGACCGCTAGCTCGGCGGCTTAATTCCACCGTTTTATACGCCTTAAATAGTAAAAGCCATTGCTAGATTACTCATTATACGAATCTGTCGAAGATTTCGGATGGCAATTGAAGCTTTCAGGAATTATTTTCAAAGAACAAGTCGCAATATGAAAAAATCCAAACTTGACGAAGCTCTTCTTGAAGTTGAATCATTGATTGTGTTCCTAAACTCGCGAATTGGAATAGAAGGAACAAAATACTTGTTCATACAGCATGAAGATATAGGAAGTCTGCATTTGGATTATGAAGAGTCTTCTAGATATCACCAGTGTCTAGACAACCTAGTAAGAAATACAGTAAAAAATGACGACTTAAGCAGGCGTAGTGTTGAGAAAGCCCTTCAGGAGTCTATACTTAAAGCGATTTGTACTGACACAAAATCTATCGCACTTGAAGTTCGAATTAGTAAAGTTCTTGATGAATTAAGGAAGAAGCTCTCTAGAAAATCCATTACATACAGTTGCTACATTCCTGTTCGTGGACTTAAAACTGAAGAGCTTCCGTCCTTCATCGGGAAGATTGAATTTGCAGTCTTCGATGATTTTCAAGCTGACAAATTTCGAAGTGCGATCTCAAAACATACTGTTCAAAAAGATGTAAAATTGAAAGGTTTTGAGGAACACATAAATAATGACTTGAAGGATAATGTATTTGGCATCATAAGTGTAGAAGCCAAAGATTATGAAGCAGCTCAAATTCTAGCTCAAAAAAACCTTCGAATTGTCCTTGATATACTCAACTACTATAGTGACATGATACCAAACCATCCAAGCGCTTGGGTATATCTTCCTGGTGACCTTAAGCCTTATCTCTTTCAAGCATTGATTCTTAACATGGAAGATGAGGCAAGCTACAATTTTCCAAGTATTCGCATACCTCCATTTATGGAATTAGCCATATCACGTATAACTGAAGCGGACACTAAATTATCCATAGGCTTCACTTTCATTAATAATCTACTTAAGAAGAAAAATCAAAATAAATTCGAACAAACTGTTATAACCGCAATACAGTGGGCAGGTAGAGCAGTCGTTACAAAACGGAGGGAGGAATCATTTTTACTCTATGCAATTGCCCTAGAGAGTATAATTCTTGCAGATAATTCACATACCGAATTAAGCTATCGACTAAGAATTCGTATAGCTCATCTCCTAGAAGAAGATTTTGACTCGCGACAAGAAATTATTAAAACCGTTAGAGATTTATATGATCTACGTTCAAAGCTAGTACATGACGGTAAATATGAAATCACTGAATTGGAACATAGGTCTATTCGTGCAATTACTAGAGGTTGTATAACCCGGATTTGTTTAGATCCCATTTTTCAAGTAATGGTATCTCCAAAAGATTTAGCTACCTGGTTTGACAAACAGGTTTTGAGTTGAACAGTTCTACACCATATATGTATCTTATCAATAGAGCAGTCAGTAAGGCGTATAACAATGAACTAAAGCCGACCGTTTAAGCGTGTCACGTGGAGAAAATCATAATTAGTTGATCCACTAAGTTTATCATTATTACAAAAAGAATCCCCCATAGTGTCCCCTAAAAATATAAACCCCCACCTAACTTATTAAATTAGAGGGGATTACAAAATTTAAATGTGGGCCCAGCTGGACTCGAACCAGCAACCTCCTGATTATGAGTCAGGTGCTCTAACCAGCTGAGCTATGGGCCCTGAAATTTTCCGTTCTGGTTATTCACCGGAAATTGGGATTGCAATATTACACAATTTACTAATATCTGGCAATAGTTTACCGGGTCTTCACTGAATATGCCAATCCCCATTCGATCCAGTCAGACCGGACTCCGTCTTTTGTCTTGATACAAATCTGGGTGTAAAGATGATCAGTGATCCGGATCCTTCCACCGGCACGAATGAACCAGTACCCTCTGTCATTTGAATGCTGGAAGAAATAGGTTCCCAGGTTAAAGAGGATGGTGACCCGGTCGATGAGAAATTGATATCCCAGGTGGGACCCAAAATACATTTTCTGTATGGTGGTTACATTTTCAGGGGGTATACCTTTAATGGCTCGTTCAAGGGAACCATCATACAACACATCTGTACCGAAGGTTACCGCCATTCGTGGATTGACTGTAACCGCGTAATCGACAGTAAAGGAAGAGGTGTAATAATGTACGCCATCCGGTTCTCCCAGATTTTGCAATTCCACCACTCCGGCTGCATACATGAACTGTATCTCTTCGGTGGAGATAAAGGCTGGCTTATCGCTTTCAATGAATTCTTGTTCCGGATCATTGAAATTGTAACTGAGGCCGAAATTCCATCCCCAGTTATTGATTCCTTTCTGTGGCTGGTGAATACCTCCGTTTGAGTAATGGGTTACCCCGTATCCGGCACTGATATCGATCCTGTTTGTCAATGCATAATAGAGATTCGGATTGAAATCAAAATAGAGGTTAAGGTATGATGCTATCACATCATTGTATGGGTTGGAAACAGGATCATGAACAACAGAAGTATAGCTCAATCCGAGGGCAATGTCTGTGTTCAGGGTGAACCTGCCGAAACGGGCCCAGGGTGCACCGTAAAACACAAAAGCGCTAAACGGGTTCCCAACAATGGTATCTTCCCGGTCTGCCACCAGGTCGGCATAATGAATTCCGAATCCATACCGGGGATAGTGGTGATATTGCTGCCACAACTCTCTCCCTGTGGTCTGGAAACCAATCCTGGCTTCAATGGCTTTATACCCATCGGCAAATTGTTCTTCCAGGTATTCTGTCCTGGTCCAGTATACCCCTGTATGATATAACAATTGCAGATAAGTGTGCCGAACATGAGGATCAGAAGAGGCTTCCTGAGTAAAGCCTGTCAGCCAGGTGATAAGAAAAACAAGGATCAGGAATGATTTTTTCATTGTTGGCTTAGTCTCCAAAAAGTGAACCAATCCCCTGTTCTGTTGCATCGCAGATGCCCCGTTCAGTGATCAGCCCTGTCACCAGTCGTGCCGGGGTGATGTCAAAACCCGGATTGGCAACGTTTGAAGATTCATGTAAAACCCTGATCTTCTCCGGTTGAAGGCTTTTTTCATTCCAACCTTCCATAAAAGCGACTTCCGCCTCAGCCCTGGTTTCAATCTCTGTTTCGCTGCCCTCGATCATATTAAGGTCGATGCTTGTGGACGGAAGGGCCACATAGAAGGGAATTTCATTATCCCGGGCGGCCAGTGCTTTCAGGTAGGTGCCAATCTTGTTGACCACATCACCGGTCCGTGTGGTGCGGTCACTACCAACAAGGACAAGGTCCACCTCGCCATTCTGCATCAGGTGGCCGCCGGCATTGTCAACAATGACCGTATGGGGCACTCCGTGCTGGCTCAGTTCATAAGCGGTTAGTCGTGAGCCCTGGTTTCGGGGACGGGTCTCATCCACCCACACATGTACGGGAATACCCTGATCATGGGCCAGATAGATGGGTGCTGTAGCTGTTCCGTAATCCACACAGGCCAGCCATCCCGCATTGCAATGTGTAAGGATATTGACTGGTTTTCCTCTCTTTTTATAAAGGTCCCGGATCAAGGTCAACCCCTGGTTTCCTATTTCCCTGCTCCGGTTCACCTCGTCCTCTGCCATCCTCACCGCCATGTGAAACAGGCGGTCGATCATGCCTTCACGCGACCCGGCACAATTGACTTCTCCAAGCATCACATCCACAGCATATGCAAGGTTAACCGCCGTGGGCCTGGAGGATTTCAATTTTTCGCCGGCTAACCTTACCTCTTCACACCAGTGCTGAGGATCGCTGTTCAATCCTGCCAGGTAAATCCCGTATGCAGCGGTAACACCGATCAGTGGGGCGCCCCTGACAATCATTTCACAGATGGCAGTACATGCATCTTCCGCGCTTCGCAATTCAACAACCTCAAATTCAAACGGCAATTTCCGCTGGTCTATCACCCTCACAATCCCGGGATCCTCTTCCATCCATATGGACCTGTAATGGGTGTTACCAATGCGCATCGTTCTTTCTTTTTCTTTTATCTTTGAGTGATACGAATATACGAAATGCATGTTACAACCACCGAACATCAAAAACATCCTCTTTGACCTGGGCGGGGTGATTTTGGATATCAGTGTTCAGGCCACATTGAAGAGTTTTTATGAACTGGATTTTCCTGCCATGATGCTTCAATATCCCGGCAACATGACCACGGATCTCTTTTTTAAGTATGAAACCGGTCGGCTGGATACGGTAGGATTCCGAAATGAGATCAGGAGAATAACCGGGAACAAGGTTACAGATGAGGAGATAGACCAGGCGTGGAATGCTATGATCGTAAGCATTCCCGAAGAAAGGACAATGCTGTTAAAAGTGCTCGCACAACGATACAATCTTTACATGCTCAGTAATACTTCTCCTCTGCACACACCGGTGTTTGAAAAAATGTACCTCGAAGCCTCGGGGATTTCCATGCATGATGTATTTAAAAAAATTTACTATTCGTATAACATCGGGTACCATAAACCCGACCGGGAAGCATATGAGCATGTAATCAATGATGCCGGCATCCGTCCGGAAGAGACCCTTTTTTTGGACGACAATATCCACAACATCAAGGCTTCACAGGAACTGGGATTCCAGGCCATCCACATCCATGAAAGGACCGGCCTGATGGAGCTGGGTTTTGACCTGTAGAATCCACAAAACTTAATGAGACGGCCTTTTATCATTTCTGAGGGAGTTTTTGCAGCAACCTGGCATTTTTAGCGAAGACAACCGAGCTTGCGAGCTCAGCGTAGCTAAATAAGCACGTTGCAAAAAAACCTCCTGAAGAAAAACTTGAATGCTGCCACTTTTGAGACAGCCCCTTATATATTTGCAACTGTGGATCCATCCCTGCCAAGGATGGTTTTTACGCCCATCAGATACAGCTCCAATCCTTCGCCCTCCAGGTTTTCAATGGTAACAGTTTCCTTATCAATGAAAATTTTCAGCGTGCGTCCCCTGTAAAGTATTTTAAAAGACAATCCCTTCCAATTTTCCGGGAGCCGGGGATCAAAACTGAGAAGCCCGTCTCTGATCTTCATCCCGCCAAAACCATAGACCACCGACATCCAGGTGCCTCCCATGCTGGTGATATGCAGACCCTCGCTCACTTCATTGTTATAATCATCCAGGTCCAGCCTGGAAGTCCGGAGGTACATCTCATATGCTTTGTCGTGCTTTCCTATCCTTGAAGCCAGGATGGAATGGACACACGGCGAGAGCGATGATTCATGAACAGTGCGAGGCTCATAGAAATCAAAATTGCGTTTTATGGTATCGGTGTCATATTCATCCTCAAACAGGTAGATCCCCTGGAGTACATCCGCCTGCTTGATAAAACAGGAACGCAGGATCCGGTCCCACGACCAGTGCTGGTTAATGGGCCTCTGTGATGGATCCAGTTCAGCGGCCATCACCTGATCCTTATCCATATACCCATCCTGTTGAATGAAAACACCCATCTTCTCGTTGTATGGGAAATGGAAGTTATCCAGTATATCCCTCCAGGCAGCGGTTTCCTGTTTAACATCAAATCCTGTTCGCCTGATGATTTCATTGCATGCTTCAGGATCGGTTTCCATCACCTGATTGAGTGATTCAAGGGTGTATTTCAGGGTCCAGCTGGCCATTTTATTGGTATACCAGTTGTTGTTCACATTGTTCTCATATTCATTGGGCCCTGTCACACCCAGCATCACATATTTTTCTTTCACATCCGACCAGTTCACCCGCTGACGCCAGAACCGGGATATTCCGATCAACACCTCAAGACCATATTCGGCCAGGTAATCCTGAGAGCCCGTGTACCTGATGTAATTATAAATGGCAAATGCAATGGCCCCGTTCCGGTGAATCTCTTCGAAGGTGATTTCCCATTCATTGTGACACTCCTCTCCATTCATGGTCACCATGGGATAGAGTGCCGCCCCTCCGGTGAAACCCAGTTTTTCACCATTCTCAATGGCCTTTTCAAGATGTTTGTACCTGTAAATAAGCAGGTTTCTGGCTACTTCATCCCTGGCTGTACTGAGATAGAACGGGATCATGTAGGCTTCCGTATCCCAGTAGGTACTGCCTCCATATTTTTCTCCGGTGAAGCCTTTGGGTCCGATGTTCAGGCGTTCATCTTTCCCGGAATAGGTCTGGTTCAACTGGAAAATATTGAACCGGATGGCCTGCTGGGCAGACATGTCTCCCTCAATAATGATGTCTGAGTGAGCCCATTTGTTTTCCCAAACCTTTGTGTGTTCCTCAAAGAGGGTATCAAACCCGGCTTTCTGTGCACTCTGCAAAATCCGCTTTCCCTTTTGAACCATGTCCGGTTGATCGTGGTTCATGGAAGTGAGGACGGAAACATATTTATAAAATATGACTTCATCCCCCTGGCCAACCTCCACGGTTACCCTGTTGGCCACATAATCATGTTTCTCTGTCACATTTGCTTCCAGTGCCAGGGTTGTCCGGTTCAATTGCAACTCATAACCCATGGTCATGCACGAAACAAATCCACTTTTCCTTGTTCGGGCCATGAGGTAACCCGCTCCCTGCTCAGCCCCGCTCTCTTCCATTTCCCAGAATTGCTCTCCGTAATTGGAATCCCTGTTCACCACATTCCCATCGATATAAGGAGTAAATGAAATTTTTCCGGAAAAATCAGAGGATTTTATGGAATACCGGATGGCACCGATCTCTTCTCGCTTCATACTGAGAAAACGCCTAACCGAAATGTTCAGCTTTTTACCCTGGATTACAACGGTAAATGTTCGCTCCATGGTCCCCTGGCGCATATTTAATTCACGCCTGAAATTCTTCAATTCACATTTGTGAAGATCCAGCTGCTGCTTGTTGATCTCCACATCGATACCAATCCAGTTGGGTGCATTAAGCACCTTGGCAAAATACTCCGGGTACCCGTTCTTCCACCATCCAACCCTGGTCTTATCGGGATAATAAACCCCTGCCAGGTAATTGCCCTGCAGGGTTTCTCCCGAATACTTTTCTTCAAAGTTGGCACGATGACCCATGCGACCGTTCCCCAGGCTGAATATACTTTCTGAGGCCTCCTGCATGGATGGATCCAACCCTTCTTCTATTATGCTCCACGCGTCTATTATATAATGACCCATCATCTGCTATTTACTGAAGTATACCAAAAAGGCTAAGGCCTCCTGTATATGTAAATATATTCAAAAAATAAGCCTGAGACTGTTTTTATTGTAGTCCTTGCAAATTACATCCCTCTCATCTATCTTTGTGCCGTTTTAATAATGCCGGTAAAAGAAGGATTGGATGAGTAAGAAATTTCCTGAATATAAGAAGCTTGACCTGTCGAAAATCAACAAAGAGGTCAATTCGTTCTGGAAAGAAAACAGGATCTTTGAGAAATCAGTGGAGATCCGGGAAGGCGGGCCTGCCTTTGTTTTTAATGAAGGCCCCCCTTCGGCCAATGGAATTCCTGGTATTCACCATGTGATGGCCCGAACCATCAAGGACCTCTTTTGCAGGTATAAAACCCAGCAGGGATACCAGGTAAAACGGAAAGCAGGATGGGACACCCACGGACTGCCCGTGGAACTGGGGGTGGAAAATTCTCTGAAGATCACCAAAGAGGATATTGGAAACAAGATCTCCATTGAAGATTTTAATGCCGCATGCCGTAAAGATGTGATGAAATACACCGGGATGTGGGAAGAACTCACCAGGATTATGGGTTACTGGATCAACATGGATGATCCGTACATCACCTTTGAAAACAAATACATTGAAACGGTCTGGTACCTGCTGAAAGAACTGTATAAAAAAGACCTGCTTTATAAAGGTTATTCCATACAGCCTTACTCCCCTGCTGCTGGTTCAGGGCTCAGCACCCATGAGCTGAACCAGCCCGGTTGTTACAGGGATGTAAAGGACACAACGATTGTGGCCCAGTTCAAGGTAATCCGCAACGAACGATCTGCATCGCTGTTCGAAAATTCCGATACCGATATTTTTATCCTGGCATGGACCACCACTCCCTGGACCCTGCCTTCAAATACAGCCCTAACAGTGGGTGCTGATATCGAATATGCCCTGGTGAGAACCTTCAATCCCTATACGGGTATACCCATCACTGTGGTCCTGGCCAAAGAACTCATGGGGCGCTATTTTCCGGAACAAAACAGTGTGTTGCAGCTTGAGGAATATGAACCCGGAAACAAACATGTTCCCTATAAGGTAATATCAACAGTGGCAGGAAAAGAACTGGAAGGACTCTCCTATGAGCAGCTTCTGAACTGGGTAGATCCGGGGAAGAACGCCTTCAGGGTCCTCACCGGAGAATTTGTGACCACAGAAGAGGGAACCGGTGTGGTTCATACGGCTCCGACTTTTGGTGCTGATGACTACCGGGTAGCCCTGGCCAATAACATCGCTTCGTTAACTGTTATTGACAAAGAAGGAAATGTTCATCCGCTGGTAGACAGGAAAGGTCGTTTTTTTCGTTTAAAGGATCTCGATAGCAGCTTCGTTGATGAAAAAATCAACCTGGACGCCTATGGAGAATTTGAGGGCAAGTATGTGAAAAATGAATACGATACCTCCAAATCAGAAAAGGACCCCACCATCGATGTGGAGATCGCTGTCCACCTGAAACTGGCAAACAAAACCTTCCGCATTGAAAAACTTGTCCACAGTTATCCCCATTGCTGGCGTACAGATAAACCGGTGCTTTATTATCCGCTGGACTCCTGGTTTGTGCGTACCACAGCCATGAAGGACCGGATGATCGAACTTAACAACACCATCAACTGGAAACCTGGATCCACCGGAACAGGCAGGTTTGGGAAATGGCTGGAAAACCTGGTGGACTGGAATCTTTCCCGTGCCCGGTTCTGGGGCACCCCCCTTCCCATATGGATGACAGAAGATAAAAAAGAGCAGGTCTGTATCGGATCTGTGGGTGAACTGAAAGATGAAATCGAAAAATCTGTTGCAGCAGGTTTCATGGCATTCAATGCCCTGGAGTCTTTTGTGGAGGGTGATCAGTCGGATGCCAATTACAACATCTTCGATCTGCACCGTCCGTTTGTGGACGATATCATCCTGGTGAGTGGATCCGGTCAGAAAATGTACCGTGAACCGCTACTTATTGATGTCTGGTTCGACTCAGGAGCTGTGCCTTATGCACAGTATCACTATCCTTTCGAGCATAAAAATGACTTTGATCAGCTTTTTCCGGCTGACTTCGTTGCAGAGGGTGTCGACCAGACCAGGGGTTGGTTCTTTACCATGCATGCCATCGCAACCATGCTTTTTGATTCTGTCTCTTTTAAGAACATCATTTCAAACGGCCTGGTACTGGATAAAAGCGGAAATAAAATGTCCAAACGGCTGGGCAATGCAGTGGATCCTTTCATTTCCATTGAGAAACACGGATCTGATCCCCTTCGCTGGTATATGATCACCAATGCACAACCATGGGACAACCTGAAGTTTGACATGGCCGGTGTGGATGAGGTGAAAAGGAAATTTTTCGGCACACTGTACAATACTTACTCCTTTTTTGTGCTGTATGCCAATGTGGATGGATTTACCTATGAGGCCAAAGAAGTCCCCGTAAATCAGCGTCCGGAAATTGATCGCTGGATCATATCGCTGCTCAATTCACTGGTAAAGGAAGTAACGGAACAATATGAAAACTACGAACCCACCAGGGCAGCCCGGATGATCCAGGATTTTGTCACCGAAAACCTGAGCAACTGGTTTGTACGTCTGAACAGGAAAAGATACTGGGGAGGGAAATTTGATACCGATAAGCGAGCTGCTTACCAGACCCTTTACACCTGCCTGGAAACGGTTGCTATGCTGGCTGCACCCATTGCTCCGTTTTACATGGATAAATTGTACCAGGACCTCAACGGGGTAACCCACCGTTTTACAGAAGAGTCGGTCCATCTCACAAAATTCCCCGAAACCAATGAAGAGCTGATCGATGCTTCCCTTGAAGCCCGGATGTCTGTGGCCCAAAAGCTCTCTTCCATGATCCTCGGATTGCGGCGAAAAGTGAATATTAAAGTTCGTCAACCTTTGAACAGGATCATGCTGCCCGTATCAGATCTCAAATTCAAGGAGCAGGTTCAACAGGTTAAGTCGCTCGTGTTAAATGAGGTCAATGTCAGGGAGATTGAATATATAACCGATACAGCCGGAATCCTTGTAAAGCGTATCAAACCCAATTTCAAAACCCTTGGTCCACGTTATGGCAAACTGATGAAAGAGATCGGTGCAGCCATCAATGGAATGGACCAGAACCAGATCTCATCTTTTGAAAAAGATCATATCTTTGTGATCCAGGCCGGAGGAGAGGATGTCCGGCTTGCCCTGGAAGATGTTGAGATTATATCGGAAGACATCCCTGGTTGGCTGGTGGCCAACGAAGGAGCCATCACAGTAGCATTGGACATCAACATTACCGATGAGTTGAGAAAGGAGGGTGTTGCCAGGGAACTGATCAACAGGATCCAGAACATACGCAAAGAGAGTGGCTTCGATGTGACCGACAAGATCCAGGTGCTTATCGAAAGACATGAACTGATCAACGATGCCATTGGAATACACGATAAATATATTGGTTCTCAAACACTTGCTGATACAGTTTTATTGGTCGATAAGCTTGAGAACAACATTAGTAAACGCATAGATATCGCTGACGGTGTGTACATCAATATTCGGGTAACACGCGTCTGATGAAGACATCGATAATCATTAAAATATTGTATATTTAACAAAACCAAATACCATTCATCATGGCTGAGAAAACTAGATATTTGGATGCTGAGCTTCAGGAATTCAAGGAGATCATTCATCAGAAGCTTGAGAAGGCCAGGGAAGACTACGAGTTGTTAAAATCGGCCATTACGCAGAGCGAAAGTAACGACACACAGGATACCTCACCTACATTCAAAGTACTTGAAGAAGGAGCCGCTACCCTTTCAAAGGAAGAGGCAGGAAGGCTTGCCCAGAGGCAGCAAAAATTCATACAACACCTCCAGGGTGCACTGATCAGGATCGAGAATAAAACTTACGGGGTTTGCAGAGAGACCGGAAAACTTATTTCCAAAGAGCGCCTGCGCGCTGTGCCACATGCCACCCTGTGCATTGAAGCAAAATCCAGACAATAGTTGGTTATGCCCCTCAAACCTCTCTGTTAAAGTATCCGGATCGGTGAAGAAATGACCATGTCCATTACCAGGAAATCCATACTTATCATATTGCTTATTGTGCTGGCCGATCAGACCCTGAAGGTGCTGGTCAAAACCAACATGACCCTTTACCAGCAGATCCCCATCCTCGGTAACTGGGGCATTCTCCATTTTGTGGAAAATAACGGAATGGCTTTCGGCCTTAGCCTGCCCGGTAGTTTTGGAAAGATCCTTCTCACATCATTCAGGATCGGAGCCGTTGTTGCCATTGGGTTTTACCTGCGGCACCTGATCCGGTTCAAAGCACACTACGGACTCGTTATCACGCTATCCATGGTTCTGGCCGGAGCGTTGGGGAACATTATCGATTCTGTGTTTTATGGATTGATCTTCAACAGCAGCAGTCCGGTCGAGGCCGCAACCATGTTCCCTGAAGGCGGAGGCTATGCTACGTTGCTGCACGGGAAGGTGGTGGATATGTTCTATTTTCCCATGATCAAAGGTAACTATCCCGACTGGTTCAGGGGAGGTTCCGGTTTTGTTTTTTTCAGACCCGTATTTAATATTGCCGATTCCAGCATCTCGGTGGCCGTTGCAATTATCCTGTTCAATCAGAAACGGTTTTTTATGCACATATCTGATAATGAAGATACTTCTACCCAATAGCCCTTCCCTCCTTTGTGGAAGCAAATATTTCTGCTGAACCTGCACCACAACTAATGATCGATTTCATTCCGCTGTCAACGGACGCTTTTGTTTTTAACACCCGGTCCTTATGCATGTGATAAATATTGCCCGAGGTTGGATTGGGACCTGTGGGAACAAATACGGTGATGATCTCCCCCTGATCATCTGTAATAAACCCGGTCATCAAGGTTCCTGAATTGAAAATGTCCACCAGTACCACCTCCCTGAAGAAGGACCTGTTTTTTCCAAAAAACTGTTGTACAGTCTCTTTGGCCAGCTTATACCCGGGAATTTTTATAAGGTAGCGGTCTTCGGCCCTGTTCAGAAATACCACCATCCTGGTGCGAACTACGATTCCAATGATGAAGAAAAACAGCAGTATGGCTACAAAGGTGATTACATAAAGTGCGAATTTAAAAAGCGGGTCGGGGTCCTGATCCTGAAGGATTTTATCCACCAATGGTGTCAGGTTTCGGCCGATCACATTGATGACCCACCTGAACAGCAGGACAATCAGTGTTAACGGTGCAAGGGCCACCACACCACCTATCAGGGTGGTTGATAAAAATTTTCGCGCGCGCTTAAATATACTGTATTGCATGATTTAGAGTTTTGTTTTTTATCATGATTTTACAAAGCAGAAATTTCATGTAATTTAGCTTAACATAAATCATAAAATGATATGAACATGAAAATAATTCATCCAATCATCGGATTCCTGGTGGTTGCACTCCCCCTGAGTGCCCAGGATTCAAACAGGGAAAATGATTTTCTTTTCGTAGGCCATCGCGGAGCCTCATACCTGGCCCCTGAAAATACCCTGGCTTCCATCCAGCTGGCATGGGAGCTGGGGGCAGATGCCGCTGAATGTGATGTGAGACTCACAAAAGATAACAGGGTGATTCTTTTCCATGACAAAAACACCAAGAATCTGACCGGAGAGAATTATACCATCAGTGAGACCTCCTGGGACAAACTGGGTAAACTGACCGTCAAATTGCGGGAGACCAACCTTCAGCAATATGAAAATGAACCAATTCCCCTGCTTAAAGAGGTTCTGGGTATCATTCCGCCGGGCCGCATGCTGGTCATCGAAATTAAAACCGGGCCGGAAATATTGTCCTACCTGCAGCAGGTGATCGATGAATACTGGCAATCGGGGAAAATCAGTTTTATCGCCTTCGATTTTGAAACCATCAAAAGCACCAAGGAGTTATACCCTGAAATTCCCTGCTACTACCTGTCATCATTTAAACCTGATTTGAATAAACACTTTGATGCCGTGGTCGAAAATAAACTGGATGGTGTGGACCTGAGGCATGCCATCATTGATCGCAGCACGGTCGAGAAATGCAATGAAGCCGGTCTGGATGTATGGTGCTGGACCGTAAATGATCCGGAAACAGCCCTTAAAATGAAGAACCTGGGAGTAACATCGGTTACAACTGACCGGCCACAATGGTTAAAAGAAAACCTATAAGGTTGGAAATCATTTCTTATTCATTTTCTTTGCATTCTTAAACCATTCTGAGATCTTATATACAATGAACAAAACATTTATATTCCTGCTTGTTGCAGCAGTTACTTCCTGTGCCTCCCCAGAAAAGGCCAGCTCTGAAACAGAAAGCCCCGGTAACATCATTTTTCTTATTGGTGACGGTATGGGCCTGTCAGCAGTTTCTACCACCATTTACTATGGTGACCAGTTTTCGGAATTCAGTCGGTTCAAACATATCGGAATGATCAATACATCATCATTATCCCATAAGGTCACAGACTCAGCAGCCAGCGGAACAGCCATGGCGGCAGGTAAAAAAACCTACAATGGTGCCATTGGAGTTGACACGGCCGGAATATCCATCCAAAACATCACTGAAGTGGTAACTGAAATGGGATGGAATACCGGAGTGGTGTCTACTTCTGCAGTAACCCATGCCACCCCCGCATCATTTTATGCCCATGTTGAACAAAGAAATATGGAAGAGGCTATTGCTGCTCAGTTGCTTGATTCCGAAATCGATTTTTTTGCCGGTGGAGGTATTAAATTTTTCAACCAGAGAAGTGATGGAGCGGATCTTTTTAAATCCGCCGGAGAAAAAGGATTCATTATGGATACCACCGGATTAACCGACCCTGCTTCCCTGTCGCCCGATCATAAATACGGTTTTTTACTGGCAGAAGGAGGAATGGAGCCCATGTTGCAGGGCAGGGGAGATTTCCTGCCAGAGGCCACTCATCTGGCCGTTGAATACCTGTCCCATGATGAACAGGGTTTTTTCCTGATGGTGGAAGGTTCCCAGATCGACTGGGCAGGCCACAGCAATAACACCGAATACCTGGTTTCTGAAATGCTCGATTTTGAAAAAGCCATTGCGGTTGCCCTTGATTTTGCAGAAAAAGATGGCAACACCCTGGTGGTGGTTTGTGCTGATCATGAAACCGGCGGGTTTACCCTGGCAGCGGAACATGATGAAGTAACGGGCAACAGCAATTATAAAAACATCGGGCCCTCATTTGCAACAGGAGGACACTCAGCCACACTGATCCCGGTCTTTGCATACGGTCCCGGAGCTGAAGAATTCATGGGAATCTATCAGAACACAGAAATTTTTCACAAAATGGCTGCATCGGTCAGACAGGGTAATTAAACAGGGTGTCTGTGCCCTCAACGCCTGAGCAATCCGTAAAAGATTACCTGGATAAGATCATCGAGCAATTCAACCCTGTCGGTTTTATGTTCCGCACTCAGGAACAGGGGTAATTCCAGTCCCTTCATCATGGTAACAATGGCAAGGGCTCCAATCTCGGAGCTGTTGATCTGAAAGGTTCCTTCATGTATTCCTTCTTCCAGGATTTTTTTGACCATTTCCTGTTCTTCTCTGTCAAATTTCTTTCTTATTTCCAGGATAAAATCCATGTTGGTCAAGTATTCTTCATTCAGGGCCGCATAGAAATTTTTCATTGTCCGTACATGGTGAAGCCTGAACAGAATGTATGTTTTTAGTTTATCAATCGGGAGCGCATCGGTGTGAATGTTATTGTTAAGCCGCTCTTTTAACTCGTCGGCCTCATTCTCCACAACGGCCCTGAAGATGTCCTCTTTGCTTTGAAAATAATAGTAGATGGAGCTCTTTCCTTTACGGCTGGCTTTGGCTATTTCTTCCATGGTGGTTTTCTTAAACCCATACCTGGTAAAGATCTTGCGGGCAATCCTGACAATCTGTGCCCTAACCTCTTCCTTGATAACTACCATGCCTGTTCTAATTTGCTATGTCACTCAAAATTAATGAGTATATTAGATTAAGACAAAATTTTCAATAAAATTTTAACCATCTGTATCGATCTCTACAAACTTGTAATCCAGCTGTCTTCTTGAAAGATTGGCATTTACTACTTCTATTAATAATTCCTCCCCTATCTCAAATTTACGACCCGATTGACGACCAATGATCGTGTACTCTTCCTCATCAAATTCATAAAAGTCATCTACAATGCTCTTTATAGAAATCATCCCTTCGCATTTGTTTTCAATAATTTCAACATAGATCCCCCATTCGGTAAGTCCTGAGATCACCCCGAGAAACTCCTTTCCAATCTTATCCTGCATGAATTCGACCTGTTTGTATTTGATGGAAGCCCTTTCGGCTTCTACGGCCCTGCGCTCCATTTCTGAAGCATGCTGACACCTTGTCTCATACTTATCTGCATTCTTTGATTCTCCCTGTTCCAGGTAATGAGCAAGCAACCTGTGTACCATCAGGTCGGGATAACGTCTTATGGGTGAGGTGAAATGTGCATAATTTTTAAATGAAAGTCCATAATGTCCGATGTTATTGGTAGAGTAACGGGCCTTGGCCATGGACCGCAATGCCATCATTTCGACCACATTTTGTTCCTTCTTTCCCTTCACGTTATTCAGGAGTGAGTTAAGCGATGTGGAGAGCCGGCGGGCCGATTGCTGCGGGTTCAATGAGTGGCCGAACTTGGTTATAAACCGGGTAAATGATTCCATTTTTTCAGGATCCGGAACATCATGAATCCGGTATACAAAAGTCTTTCCTTCCTGTTTTTTTCCTTTCGCTGCCTGTGGGTCCAATTCCTTTTCATACTTTCCTCCCCTGGTCGCATATTCCGCCACCCTTTTATTGGCCAACAACATGAACTCTTCGATGAGCCAGTTGGATTCTTTCTGGACCTTAAAATAGACCCCCGTGGGCGTCCCATCCTTGGCCAGGTGAAATTTCACTTCATCCCTCTCAAAATTGATGGAGCCGTTTTTAAAACGTTTTTCCTTCAAAACTTTTGATATTTCGAAGAGCTTCAGCATTTCCTCCTTCATCTCCCCTTCGCCCGTTTCAATAATTTTCTGGGCCTCCACATAACTGAACCTGCTGTTGGAATGAATAATGGTGCGACCAAACCACTCATCCAGTACCTCTCCCTGCTCATTCATCTTTAATACAACAGAAAAAGTAAGCTTATCCTCATTGGGACGCAGTGAACAGACCCCGTTGGATAATTTTTCGGGCAACATGGGTACCACCCTGTCCACCAGGTAAATCGAGGTGGCCCTGTCATAAGCCTCCTGGTCCAGAATGGTCTTCGTCTTCACATAATGTGACACATCGGCAATGTGCACTCCCACTTCCCACAGGCCTCCATCCAGCGGACGGATTGAAAGTGCATCGTCAAAATCCTTGGCATCGGCCGGATCAATGGTGAAGGTGGGAACTTCCCTGAAATCCCTCCGGTTCCTGATCTCTTCAGCTGTGATCCGATCAGGTATCTTTTCAGCAGCCGCTTCCACCTCCTCTGAAAATTTGATGGGGAGTTCAAATTCGGCCAGGATAGAATGCATTTCGGTATCATTCTCTCCGGGATATCCCAGGATATCTACAATTTCACCAAATGGATTCTTAACCTTGGCGGGCCAGTCAATGATCCTGGCAATGGCCTTTTGTCCATGTTCCACCCCTTTCAGTTTTTCCAGCGGAATAAAAATATCGAACGGCATCTTCCTGCTGTCGGGCAGCAAAAAGGCATAATTGCGGGATATCTCGACCGTACCCACAAAAGTATCCCTGGCCCTTTCAAGGATCTCCACAACTTCTCCTTCCATTCTCGTGCTCCGCTTTCTTCTTGGATACACAAATATTTTTACCAGGTCTCTGTCAAGTGCGGTTTTCAGGTTGTTCCGCGCAATGAAAACATCCTCTTCTGCATCTTCCGTTACCAGGTAAGCATATCCGTGATGGGTCATGTCCAGTGTCCCGGTTTTATAACCCGCCCTGCTCAGCAAGCGGTACCTTCCGGGTCCAAGCTCTTCCAGTTGCTTCGTGCTCACAAGCTCATCCATGGTCCTGTTAACGATCGCCCTTCTGTACTTATCGCTAATGAATAACTGTGTTGAAATCTGTTTATAATTGTACACCTGCTTAGGATTTCTGCCAAACACACCCATAATCAGTGTGGCAGCCTGGTCGGGTGTAAATTTATCTTTGTTTTTGCGTTTACTTTTTCCCATGGTTACTAAGTTTTTGGTAACAGCTAAAATTACTAATTTTGTTTCCACCATTCCTTCTATTCAATGATATTATGACCAACAACTTTTATATATACAATTCCCTTGTCAGGAAAAAAGAAAGGTTTGAACCCCTTAATCCTCCATTTGTTGGTCTCTATGCCTGCGGACCAACTGTTTATGGTGATGCCCATCTTGGCCATGCCCGTCAGGCCATTACCTTTGATGTACTTTACCGCTACCTGCAGTACCTGGGCTACAGGGTCAGGTATGTCAGGAACATTACCGATGTGGGACACCTTGAGAATGATGCGGATGAAGGAGAAGATAAGATCCTGAAGAAAGCAAGGCTTGAATCACTGGAACCCATGGAAGTTGTTCAACACTACATGAATCGTTACCACAACAACATGCAGGAGCTGAACATCCTGCAACCAAGCATTGAACCCCGGGCAAGTGGACACATTATTGAACAGCAGGAGCTGATCCGGAAGATCATGAATGCCGGGTATGCATATGAAGTGAATGGTTCGGTATATTTCGACGTTATCCGTTACAGCAAAACCAACCACTATGGTATACTGTCAGGAAGAAAGATCGAGGATTTGTTATCCAATACAAGAACACTGGAAGGACAATCGGAAAAAAGAAATGTCCTTGATTTTGCGCTCTGGAAAAAGGCCGATCCCACCCACATCATGCGATGGTCTTCCGAGTGGGGCGAGGGTTACCCGGGTTGGCACCTTGAGTGCTCGGCCATGAGTACCAAGTACCTGGGAATGCAGTTTGATATTCATGGTGGAGGCCTGGACCTGCTTTTTCCTCACCATGAATGCGAGATTGCCCAGAATGTTGCCGGTTATGGCCACTCCTCTGTCAGGTACTGGATGCACAACAATATGATCACCATCAACGGGCAAAAGATGGGGCGTTCCCTGGGAAACTTTATCACCCTTGATGCATTTTTCTCTGGAGATCATGACATGCTCGACCGGTCATATACACCCATGACCATCAAATTCTTTATCCTGCAGGCCCACTACCGCAGTACCCTTGATTTCTCCAATGAAGCACTCCAGGCTTCTGAGAAAGGGTTGATGCGATTGCTGAAAGCAACCGATGAGCTGGATTCCCTCAAACCCGGAACCTCTTCCACTGTCAATGTGGATAAACTCAATTCCTTGTGTGATAAAGCGATGGAGGATGACCTGAACACTCCTGTGCTGATCGGCCACCTGTTCGACGGAGTAAAACTGATCAATGGTTTGGCAGAGGGACGGCATACCATAAGCGAGGAAGACCTGATGAAGCTGAAGGCTCTTTACCACAGTTATGTATATGCCGTACTCGGCCTGACACAATCAGAAGTGCCTGATGCGGGAAAAGGGATCACGGGCAACCTGGTTGAAATGATCCTTCAGCTGAGGACCGATGCAAAAGCCAACAGGGATTTTGACACAGCCGACCGGATACGGGACGGCCTTACCAGCCTGGGTATAACAGTCAAAGACAAAAAAGATGGTGCTGACTGGGAAATCAATTAGCATGACAGAGACATACCGGTCACATTCCATTTCCATTGGGTTTCTCACCCTTGGAGGCGATCAGCCTGTACGTATACAATCCATGACCAACACAGATACAAATGATGTGGAGGCATCGGTTGTGCAATGTGAACGGATGATCGGTGCCGGAGCCGAAATGGTAAGGCTTACAACCCAGGGACAACGGGAAGTTAAAAACCTGGGGAAGATCAAAATAGCATTGCGCTCCAGGGGATTTGAAACACCTGTTGTGGCCGATATTCATTTTAAACCCCTGCTGGCACTTGAAGCTGCCCGAACGGCGGATAAAATCCGCATTAATCCGGGTAATTATCTAAGAGGAAATACTGTGGAAACACTCCTTCCCAAACTCCTCGATACCTGTAAAGATCATGGTGTGGCCATTCGAATCGGAGTCAATCACGGTTCCCTGGATGAATCTGTTTTAAACGAATACGGTGATACTCCGGCAGGAATGGTCCAGTCGGCCATGCAATTCCTCAGGGTATGTAAAAAAAGAAAATTTGACAATGTGGTGGTCTCCATGAAGTCCAGCAATCCCCGGGTGATGGTGCAATCGGTGAGGCTGCTGGTTAGCAGAATGACCGAAGAAGGGATGTCCTACCCCTTGCACCTCGGAGTAACAGAGGCCGGGGATGGAACAGAAGGCCGGATCAAATCTACAGTGGGTACGGCCCCCCTGTTGCTGGAGGGCATGGGTGACACCATCCGGGTTTCCCTGACCGAACCACCGGAAGAGGAGATGCCAGTGGCCACAAAGATCCTTGAACTGTTCCCCAAACCTTCCCACCTGCCATACCATCCTTTTCGAAATCTTGCCTGGGACCCCTTCAGCTTTCAGCGCAGACAATCCCGGGCGTCTTCCAACATTGGCAATGGTTCGAAGGTTAAAGTGATCAGCAATGCACCTCCCGATCCTGGTGCGGACCCAACACCTGATGAGATCAACAGCAAAACAGTCACCTACAAGGAGTGGGTTCAAAATCCGGGAGTCGTTGAGTCCCATGACCGGTTGCTGCTCCTGGAACAGAATCAGCAAACCATCCAGGAGGTAAAATCAAACCTGAACTTTTTCTGTACCCGAAACCAGTACACTCCCATCATTTATAAAACCCGCAGCACGACCAAAGATCCTGAATTGTTCCAATTACAACTTTCCGGTGAACTGGGTTCCTTGTTGGTGGATGGCGTCATTGATGGAATCTGGATCGAAAATCCCTTCATGGAACAGGGGTATATCACTGACACTGTGCTTATGATCCTTCAGGCTGCAGGGGCCAGGATCAGCAAAACCGAATACATCGCCTGTCCCTCCTGTGGTCGCACACATTTTGACATCCTGTCCAGGCTGAAAGAGATCCGTGGGGCCACCTCCCATCTAACCTCTTTAAAAATCGGTGTAATGGGTTGCATTGTCAATGGTCCGGGTGAAATGGCCGATGCCCATTACGGGTATGTTGGTGCCGCTCCCGGCAGGGTAACCCTTTACAAGGGTAAGGATCCAATACACAGGAACATCCCTGAAAAAGAGGCCCTGGCAGCAATGATCAAGCTGATGAAAACAGAAGGAGATTGGGTCGATCCGGGTGATTAGGCCTTATCAAGGGAAAATATAAACGAGGTTCCCTTTTCTGTCTTGCTTCTTACTGTGATGGTCTGTTTGTGTGCCTGAATGGTATGTTTTACAATGGATAATCCGAGTCCGGTTCCTCCCGACTCCCGGGCCCGGCTTTTGTCAATCCTGAAAAATCGCTCAAATATCCTGGGCAGGTCCTTCTCATCAATACCAATACCATTATCAGTTATATCCACCAGTATTTTCTCCCCGGTATCGATAAAACATATGGTGGTTTTCCCTCCCCGTCTGCCATATTTAATTGAATTGCTGATCAGGTTGTTGATCACTTCTATGATCCGCTTTTTATCCCCATTCACCTTGAGAGATTTGCCATAATTACCATCGAATCCAATTTTAATATTCTGCTGTTTTGCCTGCATCTCATGATCTTCAATCACCTCCTCAACCACCCTCACCAAATTAAACGGTTCTTTCTTCAGCTTAAATTCTCCCGATTCGAGCCTGGCAATGGAATCTAAATCGTCAACAATATTGATCAACCTGTTGATGCTTTTCTCTGCTCTTTTCAGGTATAGTTTATTGACACCTATGTCTTCCATACCTCCATCCAGCAATGTGAGGATATATCCCTGGATATTAAAAATGGGGGTTTTCAATTCATGGGAAACATTTCCCAGAAAATCTTTCCTGTACTTTTCAAGCTGCCGCAGCTTTGCAATTTCGTCGGTCTTATTGTCAGCCCAGATCTTCACCTCCTGGTTCAGATCTGCTATCACATCCTCACTATCAATTTTCTTCCTCAGCTTTTTCTGGGACATGGTATAACTGTGGATGGTTTTAAAAATCGGATTGATCTTTGTCTCTACGAAACGAATGAAAAAGAACCGTACCATCAAAAAAGAACCACCCGCAACCATCATACCCAGAAACACATAATACAGGGAAGAGTGTTCAATACCAGTAAGTTCATTCACCATGAAGGCGGCCGCCAGGATCAGGACCACGAGAATGGTAATGATGATGGGGTATCCTTTTGATGTTTTCATTTATTGTATATTACAGCTCAATTTTACCACCTGGCAAAAGGAGTTTCAAAATGAAAAAACACGCCATATTCACCATACCTGTTGATGACAAAATCGATCCTGAAAACCTGGTCATAGTAAGTTACAAAATCAATCCCAACACCGGTTGAGAACTGCCAGTTATTTACCATGGTGTTGGTGGGATCGGGAAATATGTTGTTAACATATCCAGCATCAACAAACATATTGAAATATAAGGCATAATGAATCTTATTAAACTGTTCCAAACCGATCAACGGAATGGTTTGCACGGTGGGTTTTATTAACTGGAATTTCAGGTTATACTTGGTTATGAAATAATCGGACCCGTCTATTACATAGGCTTCATAGCCACTCAGATATTCACTGTATCCCAGTCCCCTGTTTAACACATGTGGCATGATCTTTTCGGATGAATATCTTACCTTGGTGGTATTAAAAAAAAATATACGGTGGGCCAGCTTCTGATAAAAAAGGAACACTCCGGTGAACCGAAAACTTGGATAAGGATAATCGGGAATAATTCCAAGTCCAAATTGTTCAGCTTTTATCTTCACCGCAAAGCCCTCCAGCGGATAGATTCTTGAATCCCGAACATCATGAAAGAAAATATAGGAAAATGTGAAAAAGTTGAGGATGTTGCTCCCCTCTCCAAGGTAGTTCGGGTTAACAATGGCAACAGAATCTGAAACGCTGTAATTGAAATAATTGAAAACCAGAGAATGGGTGGTGTAGAATTTTCTGCGATAGGTATATTTTACAAAAGCATTGAGACGCACCATGGCTGGTGTTTCTTCCGGTTCATATTCCACCGGCACATTGTTAACCGTAGCAATGTTTATCTCGTTCTGCTGCTTCATATTAAAACCGGTGTTTAGTCCATGTTGCTGTTTTTTCTTGCCAATGTTGGGGACATCGTATGCCAGTGCATATTCCTTCACATAACCCAGCCTTACCTTCCCGGTGAGCAATTCCCTTCTTCCCCTGAAATTATTCCACTTCAGCCATGCCCCGTAATTAATCTTATCCCACTCCCTGTTTTTGATAAAGGTGTTAAAATTCCTTTCTGCATATTCCAGTATGGGGACCGGCCATATGTACCATCTTTCAGTAACGGTTAAAAGAATCTTTATCCGTTTGCCGGGAAGATGGGTGACATCAAAAAACACAAAATTGAAAAGTGCTATGTTCAACAGGTTATCCTTGCTTTGCTGGAAAGCAGGCAACAATTTCATTTTCATAATGGTGTCGCCGATCCCGAAAACAAGTTCTCTCAGGATAATGGATTCTTTTGTTACCCGGTTGCCCTGGATGATGATATCCTCTATGACAAGCCTGTCATCTTCAATAACCAACGGTTCCTGTGTGAAGGTCACCAGCGCCTGGCCCAGCAAGAACCCAATCATCAGGAATTTTATTACCCCCGCCATACGCTTAGTGCTCAGGAATGCAAGGTAATAAAATATTTAGATGTATTTTTGACACTAAATTGCTGACACAATGAGAATACTATTGTTCCTTGCCTTTGTTTGTACAGTTATTCTCCATGCAAATGGCCAGGATAATTCGATGGAGTTTAAGGCTCCGTTCGATCACCTGAAGGTATCCGGAAATATCCACGTTGAGCTGATCGTATCTGACAAACAGGAACTGGTGTTTATTTCCGAAGAGAATGGTGATGACCTGGAATTAAAATTTAAGGACGGGGGGCTTCAGCTTAAAACCAAAACAGAACTAAGCAACTCCGCTGCCATAGAAGTAAAACTCTATTTTGTAAATCTTTGGGGCATTGAGGTCCTGAAAGGAGGACGGGTCCGTTCGGCCGACACCATCAAATCAAAATTCCTGAAACTGGATGTTGTTTCTGGAGGAAAGACAGAGCTGGTGATTCATGTTGATTCGCTGACTGCCCGTGTCAACCAGGGAGCCGATATCATCCTGTACGGAACAGCCGGTTCACAATATGTCAATGCATACAGCTGGGGTAATTACCTTGCTTTCGACCTTGAAGCCCGTAATTCCTATGTAAAAGCCTCCACGGGTGCACAGGTAAAAGTGAAATCCACCGGACTGCTCGAAGCCAATGCCACAAGTAAAGGATATGTTAGCTATTCGGGCAACCCCGTCCATAAAAAAATAAAGACATCGGTGGGTGGCGAGGTCACTCCTTTTTCCCAATAATCACCGAAGCCAGCTGCATATCTGTAGGTGTGGTAATTTTAATATTCTCACGGTTTCCCTCTACCAGGGTAATATTCATATGCAGTGATTCAAATACCGATGCATCGTCGGTAAAAGCCGGATCAAAAGGCTGCCGGTAAGCTTCTTTGATCAATTCCGATTTAAAGACCTGTGGTGTTTGAACACGCCGTAGCTTCAGTCGATCCATATGTACCGATCGGTTTGAAGATTGAATCATCCTAACCGATTCGTCCATCTCCATTACAGGAATGCCACTGCCGGTTTCACCTGCGGCTGCATAACACCTCGCAATGGTTTCCGGACTGACAAAAGGCCTGACGGCATCGTGTATACCAACAATGAGTCCGTCTTCGATGTATTGCAACCCGTTTTTCACCGATTCGTACCTGGTTTCACCACCCGGAGCCACCACTATTCCGGAACCATGGTCATATGAAATAGAAATCACATCCCAGAATTTACGGTGGCCTGAGGCCATGACCAGAACCACTTTTATGCCTGGATCAAATTGAAGAAATTTCTCAAGGGTGTGTATAATCATCGGATTCCCCTGAAGATCCAGGTATTGCTTTGGAATATCCCGTCCCATGCGCTTGCCGGAACCACCGGCTACAATAACTACAGCATTCATTCTTTCATTTTAAAGTAACTGTCAATCAATTCCATAACAATGGTCCTGTCAAGGGGCTTGGTCACAAAGTGATTACAACCGGCCTGCATGCTCTCCTCCTTTTCCTCGGCCATTACATAGGCGGTCTGGGCAATGATGGGAATCTCCCTGTTAAAAGTCCTGATTTGCCTGGTGGCCTCAATTCCATTCATTTCCGGCATTTTTATATCCATCAAAATTACATCAAGAACCAATTTTTTTGCAATGACCAGTACCTCCTTTCCATCCTTGGCACGAAGGATCTCGGCCCCGGTTTTCCTTAACATTTCCTTGATAAAAAGCCAGTTAAGTTCTTCATCTTCGGCAACCAGGATGCGCTTATTGCTCCAGTTGTAGGTTTTATTGGATATGGGGTCCTGCAACTCCTCAACCGCTGCTTCGATGACAAGGGGGAGTGTGAAAAAAAAGGTGCTTCCTTTCCCCTCGGTGGAATCCACCCACATCTCGCCACCCATTAAATTTACCAGGCTTTTTGAAATGGGAAGTCCCAGTCCGGTTCCTGAGGGTTGATATAGTTTTTTATTGCTAACCTGACCGAATCGATCAAAGATAATATCTGTTTTACCGGCCGGTATGCCAACTCCGGTGTCGCACACATAAAATTCAATATACCGGTTGTTCCTGGTGGTATAACCAAATATAATCTGGCCCTCTTTTGTAAATTTTATGGCATTGTCAAGGATGTTGTTAATTATCTGTCTGAGCCTGTAATCATCGGTAACAATGGTGAAATCGTGCGACTTCTCACCCTTCTTCAGGTTAAACGCAACTTTCTTCTGGCCCTTAGCATCCCCCCTGATGCGATGAAAAAAGGAGGAATAAACCTCATCGAGGATTGCATTGATACGCACGGGCCTGTTTGTGATTTTCAACTGTCCCGACTCAATCTTAACAATATCAATGATATCATCAATAATATGTAAAAGCTGGTTGGAAGAATTATCAATGTGTTTTAAATATAGATCTTTCTGTTCGCCGGTGAGATCGGGGTCTCTTAACAGGTTGGTAAATCCAAGAATTCCATTCATGGGTGTTCTGATCTCATGTGACATATTGGCCAGAAACGAGGTCTTTAACCGATCCGATACCTGAGCCCTGTCTCTCGCCTTTTTCAATTCATTCTCAATTTTCATCATATCAGAAACATCCTTGTAAATACCGACGATCATCGTAATTACACCTCGTTCATCCCTGATGGGAATTTTATTCTTCTCCATCCAGAATCCATCCACTCCCTCGTCTTCAAAATAGATGATCCTGTTGATGATCGGCTCCCCGGTTTCAAGGATGGATCTGTCCTCTTCAAGCATCTTCCTGGACACCCGTTTTGAAAAAAAATCATGAATGTTTTTTCCTGCTGCCTGATCAGGGTGAGAGACACGCAGAAGTTTTGCCATCAAACTGTTAACCCTTATGTACCGGTGTTGTTTGTCTGTGAAAAAAATATAGAAGGGCATATTCTCCAGCAGGGCTTCCAGGTATTCCCTCTCACGATGAAGGGCCTGCTTCCTCATCACTTTGCCTGGCATCCTCTTTGTCAAATACTTCCCGGGTCCCTTTTCCAATGATCTCTGCAAGTTCTTTATTCAATGATTTCAGCAACAGCCCGTTTGCCTGATTGAAATTGCCTTCTGCATCCTTGAACCAGGAAGCAAAAGGCAACGCTTCCATCAGTGCTCTTAACTGGAACTCAAGGGATTCCCTGATATGGTCGTTTTCGTTTGCTATCTTACTTATCCTCCGTACGTGCTGAATCCCGAATGAATGTATTTTTCTTTCGGGGTAATGCTGAGCAGGGGTACTGTGGCCTTATTAACCATCTGTTGCGCGTAGCTACCCAGAAATACATTCCATTTATCAATGGCGCTGGACATGATCGTTATCAATTCGGCATCCACGGCCTCCGCATAATTGCAAGTCAGGCTGGGAAGGCTCTCCCCTACCAATGTTTTTGTTACACTTTTCAATTCCCTTGCATTAAAATAATTAACCATCTGTTTCGCATATGATTCCAGTCGCTCCAGGTCTCGTTTGTTCTTACTTGTGGATACGGAGATCACATGCAGCTCGGCGCCAAACAATTTGGCCAGATCTCCCGCTATGGAAGCTTTCTGCCTGGTATACCTGTGCAGTTTAATGGGAACAACGATTTTTTTGATCTGCCTTGGAATCGGAGTCTGTCGCACAGTGAATACGGGCTGATAGGTGGCAGCCATAATTTTGAGCGCATTGCTCCCAATAAATAATTCTTCAAATCCTGAAGCTCCATGTGTGGAAGCAGATACCACTGCATCCTGAAAAGAATTCACCTGGTTCACAACCTCCCGGTAAACTCTCCCTTTCTTAACAATGTATTTTAGTTTTGAACCTTTTCCCAGTCTGGGCGTATATTCCTGGATCAGTTTCTTGAATTGTGCCTGGGCATATTTATGTTCCTGTTCCACAACACTGGGTTGAAAATTAGAACTATTGGTCAATACATAAACCAGCTGGATGTTGATGGCCTTTTTTTGCGAAAAAAGAACGGCCCATTCCAGTCCTTTCAGTGAATCAACTGAAAAATCGACGGGTACGATGAAATTGGTCATGATTCCTGTTTTGGTTAGGTCAGCTAATTTAACCAAATCAGCTGAGATTTATTACTTTTGTGGTATTTAATCAAACTATCTGGAACCGATGGGTATGGAAGTAGTTCTTGGAATTGACATAGGCGGAACATTTACGAAATTCGGACTGGTTGACAAATCTGGAAATATACACTTCGAGGACGAAATCAGCACCGTTGAATACGCGACAATTGAACAATTCATAACAGCGTTCCATCAACATTTGATAAGCAGCCTTGAGGGATTGAAAGGGGATTTCCATATCAAGGGGATCGGCGTGGGTGCCCCCAATGGAAATTATTACTCAGGTTCCATAGAAAATCCACCCAACTTGCCCTGGAAAGGGAAAATAGAATTTGTAAAACTGATGGAGAATCAGTTTAAAATTCCCACCGTGGTTACCAATGATGCCAACGCTGCCGCTCTTGGTGAAATGTTGTTCGGTGATGCCCGTGGACTCCGTAACTTCATCATGATCACCCTGGGAACCGGCCTTGGAAGCGGCCTTGTCGTTAACGGGGAAGTGGTATATGGTCACGATGGTTTTGCCGGAGAACTGGGCCATGTGAGGGCCGTTGACAACGGCCGGGAATGTGGTTGTGGAAAAAGAGGCTGCCTGGAGACCTATGTTTCCGCAACAGGGATTAAAAGGACCGTATTTGAACTATTAGCAGAAGAAAATGTGGAAAGCGATTTTCGCAAAATTCCATTTTTCAAACTGAAGCCCAAACTGATCACAGCCATGGCCGAATCGAAAGATCCCATTGCCATTAAAGCCTTTGAAAGAACCGGTTTTCTGCTGGGCAGAAACCTTGCCGATTCTGTGGCACATATCAGTCCCTCGAAAATTTTCCTTTTCGGCGGACTGGCCAAGGCGGGTCAATGGATCATCGGTCCGACCAAGAAAAGCATGGAAGAACACCTGTTGCCCATATACCGCAACAAGATTGATATTGTCCCATCTGCACTGCTGAAAAAAAATATAGCCGTGCTGGGTGCTGCTGCATTGATCTGGAAGCGGCTGGATAAAGAAGGATAATGATGACCTTATTTTTCCAGCATCATCTTAACATCGTGGTCCCAGTTGGACCTTACAGTAATGTTCACCGGTAAAAACTCAACAGACTCGGGTTGCAGTTTTTTCAGGTAATTCCCGGTATCCCACTTTCCATTCCCGTTCAAGTCATGTACGAACTTTAAACGGTATTCCTGTGGGACAAGGTAGCTGAACGTATAAAGGTCTGCACTATCCACAATCAGTTTACGAATGACTTTATCCCTGTTTATCAATAATATCACCACCTGGTTTTGGACATTATCCAGGTTCAACAATATTTGTCCGTAGTACTCGATATCCCGGGTTTTGAAAGTTATATCCATGGTGTCGTGTTCCAGTGGGTAAATACTGGTAATGGCACCAGGCAGAAGGATCATCCGGTATTTTGAAGCTGATTCCCAGCCGGCAGATAACCATCCCCTGGTCAACAGGGAGGTATCAGCACCAGTCTGAAACGGCTCTGGAATCTCTATTGTATCGGGGATTTGATAAAAACTGATGAGTGAATCATTGATCTCCTTCAGGGGAACACCCAGATCAAAGGCCAGGTCCCTGTTCAAATCAAGTTCACCGTTGTTCCGTATGGTAGAAATAACCAGTTTTTGCTGTTTTTCAGTTTCTGCTTTAATCCTTTTTGTATTCTTTTTCCGGTAAGAAAATATCAGGGTATCCGATCGGGTAACATATTGATGGGATGTGTCTTTCACTGTATAATTCATCTCCATCATCAGGGTATCCCGTTTGTAATCCACCGAGTCCCTGATCCACAAAGTCAGGGTATCCCTACCGGCCGTAAAATACTCCAGTACATCCAGGGTCTCTTCCGGCGTTGTGGGAAGAACCCTGTAACGAAAGGAATCTGTCAATGGCCGGGCAAACATCATCTGGATCTTCCATGGATCACTCCTGGAATAATCAGTGATGTACTGGATGTCTGTCTCTTCGGTAAACAAAAAAAGATCGATATAGATCGAATTCAGATCTGGCCCCTTATCCACAAGACTGTCGGAAGCCATCCCGGTTGTATCAACAGGTATCAGAAGCGAATCAACAAGAACCTGCATCGTATCAACTGGAACCTGCATCGTATCAGAGGTTTGGCCTGTCGAATCAAGCAATTCCTTTGCTTCCAGAATGCTCCTTGCAAATTCAGCATTAACTATCAGGCTGCTATCCAGGAATCCTATTTCCTCACCGGGCAGGTCAAAAAGGAAATTGTAGTTTCCGTCCTTCAGTGCAAATACTTTATACAGACCGGGCCGCAGATTATTGACACTGAAAACGCCACTGTCATCGGACCTGCCTATATAGAGCGGAATATTTTTCAGGGGGACAGAGTCGTTCAGATCATCATACAGCATAATTGAAATCGGATCTTCAGGAACTGACAGATCCTCTGCATACCTGAGGGTGCCTTTTACCGACAGCGAATCAAGCACATCACCTGTAGCAAATACATATTCAAAATTGAGTAGTTTGTTTCCTTCATGAAGGTCCTTGATGGAACTTCCAAAATTTAATGTGTAGGTGGTATTCTCTTTCAGTGTATCCAACAACTCTATGATGATGGTTTTTTTTCTGAGCCTGATCTTTGGCTTTTCCTCCATGGGAGGTGATACGATCAGCTCCTGGTTTACATTATCAAGAACAATGAATTCATCAAAAGTGATGGATATTTTATTGGCAGAAAACCGGACAGAGTAATTGGCCGGTCCGCTTTCTGTCACCCTGGGAGGATCTTCATCCCGCGGTCCACCTGAAGGAGACCCTTGCTGGGCGCAATTCCACAGAAGAACCACAACAAATAAGGGAATAATGTATCTGACTAACACTTTTGATATAATTTAAGCAAACATACAAAGATAAAAGCTACCTCCTTACACGGCTGAACCAAATACATTTAAAACCCCCGGAATGTTATTATATTTGTAGCCGAATCCATAAAACAAATCAATACCATGATTTTTGATGTCATCACCTGGAATGTTGATCCTGAGATTTTCAGCATCGGCCAATTGAGTATTCGCTGGTATGGATTGCTGTTTGCTTCAGCTTTTCTTTCAGGGTACATCGTTTTTACCCGGTATCTCAAGACCGACAGGCTTACCTCCGAGATGCTCGACGAATTACTGATTTACATTGCCGTTGGTACGGTGCTCGGAGCAAGACTGGGACACTGTTTCTTTTACGAACCCGAGTATTTTCTGAAAAATCCTGTGGAGATCCTGAAGATCTGGAAAGGCGGATTGGCCAGTCACGGTGCGGCCATTGGTATCCTTCTATCGCTGTGGTTATACGTACGAAAACATAAGCTTTCATTCCTCTGGATGATCGACCGCATAGTGATCGTGGTAGCCCTTGGTGGAGCTTTTATTCGCCTGGGAAACCTCTTCAACTCTGAGATTTACGGATTGCCCACCGATCGTCCCTGGGGTTTCGAATTTGTGAGGGATAAATTGTACGACTCAACAACGGGCGCATTGTTGCCAGTGGTAGCCAGACATCCGACCCAGTTGTATGAAGCCCTGAGCTATTTTCTGCTTTTCGGGGTCCTGTTCCTGTTTTATAAAAAGCGGCACATGAAGGTCAGGGATGGTTTTATTTTCGGTGTGTTTATGATCCTTCTCTTCTCTGCCCGGTTTTTCATTGAATTTGTGAAAAATGACCAGGTTGCCTTTGAGGCCGGGATGCAATTCAACATGGGACAATTGCTCAGCCTGCCTTTCATTCTTGCCGGAGTTGCCATGATCGTCTGGACAAAAATGAAACCTGCATACTTTTCTCTTAAGCCCATCCCGAAAAAACCCAAGAAACCAAATAAAAAGTAGCATTCATGGATTCGGGGAATTTCTGGTTTGCTTTTGGCCTGACTGTTTTTGCCGGATTATCCACCGGTATCGGAAGTGCTTTTGCGTTTTTTACCAAAAGCACCAACACACGCTTTCTGTCAGTAAGCCTGGGGTTTTCAGCCGGGGTGATGGTTTATGTTTCGTTTGTTGAAATACTGCAGAAAGCAAAAGAAGCAATTATGCTCGATTTTGGCGAAAAAACAGCCTCCCTGTATACCATTCTTGCCTTCTTTGCAGGTATTTTCATTATTGCACTCATTGACCACCTGATCCCTGCCTTTGAAAATCCCCACGAAATCAGAAGGGTGGAAGATGTGGTTAAAAATGGTGAAAAGGACCCCCGGCTGGCGAGGATGGGATTGTTCACTGCCCTGGCCATTGCCATACATAATTTTCCGGAAGGAATCGCCACCTTCATGGCAGGGTTATCCGATACATCCGTTGCCATACCAATTGCTGTGGCCATTGCCATTCACAACATCCCTGAGGGGATTGCTGTATCGGTTCCCATTTCCTATGGAACCGGCAACAAAAAAAAGGCCTTTTTCCTTTCATTTCTCTCAGGACTGGCAGAACCGGTAGGTGCCCTTATCGCATATTTAATCCTGATGCCTTTTTTGAGTGATACGTTGTTTGGTGTTATTTTCGCCAGTGTGGCCGGCATCATGGTATTTATCTCCATCGACGAATTGCTTCCCACCGCAAGAGAGTATGGTTTACATCACCATGCTGTATATGGTTTCATAGCCGGTATGGCCGTCATGGCTTTAAGTTTATTACTTTTTATCTGACATGTCTGAAACCAAGCATTCCCATAAACGCAAAAGTCATCACCACCATCCGGTGAATGAAAAAAACCTGATTACCGTCACCCTTCTCAACCTGGTAATTACCGTGGTAGAAATTGCCGGAAGCTTGCTCTCCGGCAGTCTTGCCCTGCTTTCCGACGCCCTCCATAACCTGAGTGATACTTTTGCCACCTTTATTGCATACCTGGCCACCATCATTGGCAAGCGGGATGCCAATCCGAAAAAGACATTCGGCTACAAACGGATGGAGATCCTTGCCGCCCTGTTAAATGCCGTGATCCTGATTGTCATGAGTGTTTTCCTGTTGAAGGAGGCTTATGAACGATTGAATGACCCCCGTCCCATCAACTCAATGGTAATGCTGGTGGTGGGAATGATCGGATTGCTGGCCAACCTGTATGCAGTGATCATTCTTAAAAAAGATGCTCATAAAAGCATCAATGTCAGGGCTGCTTACGTCCACCTTATAGGAGACAGCCTATCCTCTGTGGTGGTAATTATTGCCAGTGTTTTGATCCAGATTTATAAAATCTACTGGGTCGACCCCGCAATTACACTGCTTATTTCCATCTATATTATCCGCGAAGCATTCGTGATCCTGAAGGAGTCCGTGAATATCCTGATGCAATCGACCCCGGAAAACCTTGATCTGAACAAATTGAAAAAGCTGGTAGAACAAATACCGGAGGTATACAATATACATCACTTGCATGCCTGGACTCTCAACGATAAGTTGATCCACATGGAGGCTCATGTGGCGTTGAAAAAAGATCTGAGGCTCAGTGAGGTAAGAACCACTCAGCTGGGGATTGAAAAAATATTGAAACGTGATTTTCACATCCATCATATCACCCTTCAATTTGAATATGATACGGACCACTCCCCACATCTCATTCACAAAAAAAAGAGCTAAATGACCAGGGAGAAAAAGATCATTCGTGCATCCTGGTGGGCCATCATTGGTAATGCATTGATGGCCGTATTGAAACTGAGTGCCGGTTTTGTTTCGGGAAGTTTCGCCGTAATCGCGGATGGCATTGATTCCACCACCGATGTTGTTTCATCAATTGTGGTATTGCTGGCAGCCAGGATCATCGCCAAACCTCCCAATGTCAAATTTCCTTACGGATACCAGAAAGCCGATACAGTCGCCACCAAGGTCCTCTCTTTTGTCATTTTTTTTGCTGGTGCCCAGCTTGCCTGGTCAACCGTTAAAATTCTTGTTGAAGGCTCCGCGATGAAAACCCCTGCTCCTGTTGCCATATACGTAACCATTATTTCCATTGCCGGTAAGCTGTTTCTGACCCAGATCCTAAACCGGACCGGCAGGAAAGTTGAGAGCCAGATGCTCATTGCCAATGCAAAGAACATGCGCAATGATATCCTGATTTCTTTGAGCGTTCTGGGTAGCTTGTTCTTTACTGTGTTTTTGAAGGAACCCCTTATCGATAGGATTATTGCATTGTTAATCAGTGGTTTTATTATGGTTTCCGCATTCAGGATATTTATGAAATCCAACATCGATCTCATGGATGGTATTGATGATACCATGCTGTATACCCAGCTGTTCGATGCGGTAAAAGGTGTGGAAGGCGCTCATCATCCCCACCGGGTCCGTGCCCGTAAAATCGGACACCACTATATGGTTAACCTTGATATTGAGGTAAATCAAGATTTATCAGTGAAGCAGGCCCATGAAATTGCAAAAAATGTTGAAAACAGCATTAAATCGAACCTTCGAAATATTTACGATGTTATGGTTCATGTAGAACCCCTGGGAAATAAAGAAGAAGGTGAAAAATATGGCATCACAGAATCTGAGATAAAAAATAATAAAGTGTAGTCAATGATTACCAGAGACATGTCTATGTGCCTGGCAGTACTTGAGAATCATCAGCTATTGCCGCTTTTCCCCCGGTTTAATATTAAATTGGGCTTCGGTGAAATGAGTGTTGAGCAGGTGTGCAATACACACAGTGTGAATACGGATTTCTTCCTGGAGATAGCCAATGCATACCTGGATGAGGAGTATGTTCCCGGGGAAGACCTTTCTCCCTTTTCCCTTGGCGCCATTGTAAAATACCTGACCACTACACATACCTATTATGTAGAAATTGCCCTTCCCAGGGTGGAGGACAAAATCCATCGCCTGTTGAATTCTTCTACCCTTTCAGCCAAGGAGGTGAACCTGGTTGCGGGTTTTTTTAATGATTACAAGAAAGATTTTCTGGCTCATATTTCGGAAGAGGAACAGGAGGTGCTGCCATACATCCTGGAACTTGAAAAACAATCCGTTAAAGATCATCCCGACCCGGTGTTTATTGATAAATTGCGTTGCTATTCCATCGGTGAATTTGCCATGAAACATGACCGTCTTGAATACAGCCTTGAAAACCTTTCGAAATTGATTATAAAGTACCTCCCCCCATTTGAGGATTTCGATCTGTGTAACCAGGCCCTGGATGATCTTGCAAACCTGGTCAAGGACCTGGTAGACCATGCCAAAATGGAAGATAAAGTATTAATACCCAGGGTAATCGAGCTCGAACAGCAGTTGATCCGCAAACTTGATTCACAATGAATGTACATGGGTTCATACTGGCCATCGATTCATACCTTATCAGAAAAGGAATGGTATCGATCCTGAACCGGATCCACGGAATCAGTGTATTAAAAGAATTCGAAACCGTTGCTCCACTGATTCATTATATAAAACAGCAAGGGGCAGATTTTTTGATTATCAGTGAAACGCTTTTTCACAACGCTACCGATATATTTTTGTCCGAGGCCGGCCTCCTTGAAAAAACCATCCTGCTAACGCAGAATACTTCAAATAAATCTGCCTGTGAAGTACACAGCACCATATTCCTCTCCGAAAGCAAAGAAGAGATCACCAGCAAGATCACCAGCATCCTTGGTCTTCGCACCGTGAAATCCCGCGGTCACCATCCCTTTATCCTTACCAAGCGGGAGAAGACCATTGTTAAACTGGTTTCTATGGGACTCACCAATAAACAGATTGCCGGCCAGCTTTTCATTTCAACCCATACGGTTACCACCCATCGAAAGAACATCACCGGCAAACTGGGTATTAAATCTGTTTCCGGACTAACAATATATGCCATTGTAAATAACATTGTTACCATTGAGGAAGCAACCTCTAAACCTTCACAGTAATGTGTATATTTGTGAAAATATAACGATCATCATGGCAGAGAATAAATCAAACACAGGGGTATTGTATGGCATTCTGGGATTACTCGTAGTAGTACTGGCCGTTGCCGTATATATGTTACTTGATACAAGGAAAAACCTGAACATCGTATCAGAGGACCTTGCCGAAAAAATTACCTATTTCAGGATCGAACGCGATTCTCTTGAAGGAGAATTAAGAAACATCTATTTCCGCTATGACTCTCTTGAAACAGACAACCTGGAAATCCAGATAGAGATGAAACAGCAACAAGAGAAGATCGATAAATTGATCTCCATCCAGGCCGATGATGCATATAAAATCAAAATGTATCGCCGTGAAATGGAAACAATTCGCTCTGTATTAAGAAGTTATATAGTTCAAATTGACTCGCTGAACATGATGAACCAGGAGCTAATGGCAGAAAACAAACAGCTTAGAAATGTAGAAAGGCGCCTAACCTCTGAAAAGGAACAACTTCTGGAAGACAAAGACCAGCTGGAAGAGATCAAAGACCTGGCCACCACCCTTCAGGCTTCTGAAATCAACCTGGTTCTGTTAAATAAGCGCGATAAAGAGACCTCAAGGATCAGGGCCGCTGTTAAAGTGAGGATAGATTTCACTTTAAGGGCCAATAAAGTAGCCTCTTCCGGAGAAAAACGGCTCTTTTTAAGGATCATCAGACCCGATGAGGTGGTACTTGGTTCACCCGAACTGGATATGCTCGAAATAGATGGCCAGCAGATACCCGCTTCAGCATCCCGTGTAATTACTTATGAAAATCAAGATCTTCCCATATCCATATTCTGGACCAATGATGGAGAAATCGTTCCTGGCAAACACACCGTGGAGCTCTACACGGAAGGGAAAATCATAGGCACTTCATCTTTTGTACTCTAATAAACAGGATTCCAGATCATGAATATAGGTATTATAATCGGCAGGATCGGTGGTGTAGACGGTGTAGCCCTTGAAACAGAAAAATGGATCGAAGTACTCAAGTCCATGGGTCATGCGGTCTTTATCCTTTCCGGTCAATTCCAGGAACGCCCCATGGATCCTGAAACAGAAACCCTGGTTTCTGAAATGTCCTTTTTCTCCCCGGAAAGTTTCTGGAGTCAGAAAAAGGCATTTTTTTACCCGGAGACCGATCCCCAGGAACTGATCGAACACCTCAACCTCTATTCAAAGGTTATTTATAAAAAGATTCTGAACTGGATCGGTGCAAAAAAGATCGATCTGATCATTTCTGAAAATGCCTCTGCCCTGCCCTCTCACCTCGAAATGGGACTGGCGGTCAATAAAGTTGTTCATAAATCCGGTATTCCCACCATTACACATGACCACGATTTTGCATGGGAACGCGGCGACCGGTATATTTCCCCACACAGTATGATCAATGAATTCGTTTCGGAGGTATTTCCCCTGAGAGCACCCAACTCGGTTCATGCCGTGATCAACACCCACGCCTGCCATACATTGATGGAGCGCTATCAGCGTGAACCTGTCAATGTTCCCAATGTAATGGACTTCCGTAAACAGTTTGGTGTTCAGAATCAGAAAAATGACAAACTGGCTGATCACCTGGGTTATAATAAGAACGACCTTTTTCTTTATCAGATCACCCGCATTGTGGAAAGGAAAGGGATTGAAACCGCCATCCAATTGTTGCATGAGCTGAACGATAAAAAAATCAAACTGATTGTCACCGGTAATTATGCAGATGATGCCGGCAGCGCCTATTACAATGAACTTGTAAACCAGATCCATGAATTAAAACTGGGAGAACAGGTTAGTTTTGCATACCACCTGTTCCACAACAAGGGTCTCACCAATGGAAACGGGGAGGTGCGGTTCTCCCTGTCCGATGCATATGCCCGCTGCACTGCCTGTACCTATTTCAGCACCTATGAAGGATTTGGAAATGCCTTTGTTGAAGCTGTACTGGCCAAACGCCCCATCTTTGTCAACAATTACGAACCGGTATACATGCCCGATATCGGCAGCAAGGGTTTTAAGACGGTCATGATCGAGAATGGCAATCTTACCGAAGAGGCTGTGAAAGCCATGGCTGAGGTGATCTACAATCCCGGCCTTGCAGAAGAGATAGCTGCATACAATTATGAACTGGGGAAAAAATATTTCAGTTATGATACACTCCGGGAGAAACTGGAGACATTGATCGCTCTGGCCAAAAAAGCTGCCGGGGCCTAACCTGCAAACAGCTCCCTTAAAATGTGGTCGGTGATCATCCAGTGATCGGGATGAATGGCCGCTTTTCCCTCTCTGATCCACATCGTACCATCTTCAAGGAACGGTTTTGCTTTCCTGTCAAAATGACTCCGGATCGCTTCTCCAAAATGACTCCGGATCTGATCCGGATCGGCACCCCAGCGGGTGCGAAGCGAAGTGATCAGATAGTCGTGGTACTTTTCTTCGTTGGAAAGGATTTCAGATTCCCGGATCTCAGTGTTTCGGGCAATCCCTTCCATATACCCCTTCAATGATGCAATGTTCCAGTGCCTGGACACTCCGTCAAAGGAGTGGGCAGACGGACCAAATCCCAGGTACGTTGCACCGGTCCAGTAGATCAGGTTGTGCTGCGACTTCCTTTTATCAAGGGCAAAATTTGAGATTTCGTAGTGATCAAACTCTTTAGAAATCAGCTGTTCCCTGAGCACCTGGTAGAGTTGTATGCTTTGCTGTTCATGCACCGGAACCAGTCGCTCTTTTTTTCGCCAGTGGTCAAAGACCGTTCCGGGCTCAAAAGTAAGGTGATAGGCAGAGAGATGCACAATGGGAAGCGAGGTGGCTTTTAAAATATTCTCTTCCCACTCCTTCCCGGTCTGATGTGGGATCCCATAGATCAGATCGATGGTAATGTTATCGAACCCGGCCGATGCAGCCTCCCTCACACACCGCCCGGCCTGAACCGCATCGTGGGAGCGGCGCAACAACTGAAGGTCTTTTTCATGAAATGATTGTATGCCCACACTGAGCCGGTTGAATCCCATTCCTTTTAAGAATTCCAGGAAACCCGGGTCCAGGTCATCCGGATTGCACTCTATGGTCACTTCTGCATCACTTCGAAACGAGAAAGAAAGATGCAGCGCCTCCATGATCTTTTCCAGGTTTTCACGGGAGAGCATTGAAGGGGTTCCTCCCCCCAGATAAAGCGTGCGCACGGCATTTCCGGAATGTTCCCTGCTTCTGAGATTGATCTCTTCAACCAGCCTTTTCACAAATTCATCCTGATGGCGTAAACTCACCGAAAAAAAGAAATCACAATAGCGGCAGGCCTGCCTGCAAAAAGGGATATGTAGGTAAATTCCCTCCATTGATGATTATTCGTCAATGAACCCAAGAATGGCATTTGAAACCACCCTTGGTTCCGGCGGCAGTGCATAAACATTGGATTCGTACTTCTTATTGTAGGGAGAAATATTCAGGGTTTGATCTGCGACCACCAGGGTGCTGCTGCCTCCCGGATCAAAACCCATGGCCTGGTCCATTCCGTGCTTTTTCAGAATTTCCGCCATCTCCAGATGAGTGGCCCCCACCGATTCCCTGATCCTGCCGTTGATGGTAAGAACAACCAGTTCTCCTTTCTCACTGATCCCAACGGCAATTTTTGGTCCGCGCATATTGGTGTAATCGAGCCGGGCAGCCTGAGTACGAATGGAGTTACCTGTTTTCCATCCTTCGGTTTCCATATCAATGGCCACTTTGCCCTTACTGAGCAGCAGCGGTCCTGCTTCCACAGCGTGCAAAACATCTTTATGTTCAGCAATGGAAAGGTTCAGTTTATCTCCTGTTTTTAAACCCTGAAACATGGCATCCCTGCTGAAAGCAAGGGTTAGACCCACCGGTACAATGGGAACCCTATCTCCCCTCCCGGTTTCAATAATTTCTTTCACCTCATTTCCTGCCATTCTTACTACAATCTTGCCGTTACCTTCAATTTCATTGCCGGGAAATAAAAGATCAAAATATGAGACCTCCACACCTGCATCCTCATTGTTATAGGCTTTCCCGGTGAGCTCTATTTCCTGATTTTTCCATGAAATATGCAACCCGTCAGCACAATTCACCCTGCGGATATCAATGGTCCCGCTTTTATAGATGATCAGGGCAGGTTTATTAAACAGCGGGGGAGAAATCATGGTTCCTTCCGAAATGAGCATTCCCAGCGGGGAACCAATATAAATTTCCGGAAGTCCCAGTTTTCCAACCAGTTCGGGATTAAGGATATAGCCTCCGTTCCACGCAATACGGACTTTTTTGCCTGTTTTCCGGGAAAATGAACGTACAAGCTGAAGCACGGTTTTTGGTTTATCCCCGGCAGAGACAGCAGCAAAATCCCACTGTTGCATCCTGAAATTGATACGGGCAATGGCCCCGTTGTACGGATTTCCATCACCATAGATGCCGCTTACAAATTCATAGGCAATTTCTTTATTCTCCTCATCATGCTCCCTGAAGGATTGGAGCACATGTATCAAGGGACTTCCCCGGTAAACCGCATCTTCCCGTACGGCTTCCATGACAGCCGCTTCCCCGTGTTTCTTAATTAATGATTTAAACAGATCACTTTTTAAAGCCCTCTCAAAATCTTTTGCTGTCTGCAGGGGGGTGGGATAGGAAAGCGTGGCCCTTACGCCTGCCGGAACATACTGTATATACCCACTGTCCATCGGAATACCCATGATGCCGGAATTAAACTGACTGGTCACTTTTCCAATGTGAAAACGATCCATATTGACCATATCGGTCATCATGGCCGCATTGCTTCTGTTGGTAAGTAAATATCCGCCCTCTTCCTTTATTTTGCGCAATACTTTTAGTGCCCTGCTGCCCAGTTGGGGAAAATGGATACCCACGCAAACCTGTTTTGTCCTGATGATCTGGATCAGCTTAAATTCATAGAGAAGTTTTAGTTCGTCCGACTTCCCGTTGGTGATGTAATCTGTGATCTCATCTTTATTCAACTGCTTTCCCATGTTTTTTTCCTGGGCAAAAATATACACAGGTTGTAATTTCTTTGCTTTTCGGTTTAACAGCTCCCTGGTGATTGTGTCTTCGATGGGCAAATTGAGCCTGGAACGCATCGATTGCAATGCAAAGAACTCCAATTCATGCATGATATAAGCTCCGGGAAAATAAGCAACGGGCAGGTTTGTCTGTAATCTTTCGATGAGCCTTTTTCTGTCATCGATGGCCAGGTAGGAGCTACCGGTAAGCTGCAACAGGGCCAGGTCCCAATCTGTAAAAAACTGGGGACTAAGATCCACTTTGTTCAGTGGTGTTGGTTGTACGATTCTGATATAAAGCAGGTTGATCAATCCTGTCAGTTCCTGGAAGGTAAACTCCTGGTATGGATAGTGATCCCTGTTCCTGTGCCGGTATGACATGGAATGATCATGCTGTATTTCAGTCTCCCCCTGGTGGGTAACAAAAAGTATGTCCACAGCATTAAAAAAATTATTCACCTTCTCTACGGGCACATACTCCGCATCATGGTCGTTCTTAATGATGGCCCCGGCAAAATGAAAAACCATTCCGCGTACAAGTTGCTGCTCCACCCTGAAATAACTTGGATCAATAAGGGATTTCAGCATAAGCATGAAAGAGAGGCGTCCATATCCGGGCAGGTAATGCCTGTTTCGTGTATCCAGCAGGGCATTCAGGTCCTCATTGGAAAAATTAACCATCTCCCTGTAATCGTCCAAACTTTCGTTTACAATTCTCACCAACCTTTCATTGGTCCTGAGCTGTGTATAAAGGCGGTGCAATATCTTATGAACATTTTCATTGAGAGAGTCCAGGCTGTATCGCCTTTGAACAACCCGTTTGTTGTGCTTGAATTCATCTGTATACCTGTGTGGGAAAAACACCCTGTCGATGATCCCCTTAACAATGGTGTTACTTATGCTTTTCCCTTTAAATTCCAGCACTTTTAAACGTTCGGATTCTCCAAGATGCTCTCCAATGACTTCCGCGTAAACTGTTTCGGGTTCGTACCTTCGGCAAAAAATGGGAGTTCCACATGCTGTGGCTTCAATGATAGGTAATCCCCTTCCCTCGGTTTTGCTGGGAAGAAGAACCAGTGAGGAGATATTGTAAAGCTCTGATATTCCAACAGGATGATCGAAACGCTCTTTGAAAGATTCCCGGTCAAGTTCCCCGAAAAGCAATGCCAGGTATATCCGGTTTTTCAGTGCAGGTCCAATCTGTTCCAATAGTTCCCTGAACCGCTCTGTCAGTTTCCGGTAATAAGCATAATGACCTCTAGCAATGGGACCTGTAATCAGAAGGGTCATTTTCAGATGTGAGGTTTTTTTGAACCTTTGCACCATCTCCTCCTGTTCAAACATTTTAATGAGCAGGTTGAAAGAAGTCTCGATCCTTTTTCTTGAAATAATCCTGGTTGGTTGCAGAAAAATAATGTTCTCCCCGATAAACCGATCCACCGAACCTGTCCGCGAACCTATCAATATGGGTCTCGGATTGTTCTCTGCCACCAGTCCCCCTGAAAGCACATCTTCCACAGAATAGCTTACCATTTGATCGTTGTATCTTGATAATATTTTTTCTACCTGGATAAATGTGTTGATGTTTTTTCTTTTGTCACTCTTGGTATAATGCAATGTGTCTACAGCGGTGCCAATTTCCATTACATTTGTGGGATTGTGACCATTTGTCCTTATCAGGTGTTCTGACTGACCCCTGTTGATATTTACATTGATCCAGGTCCTTGATTGCCAGGGGTACAATACCTCAATGAGGGAAAATACCTCACCCAGGTTACAGTTGGTAAAAAAGAAATCCCGTGGACCCGGTTTTGTGGCTGTTCTTTCCCGCTCAGATTTGCACATGCCGCCTTCCCAGAAAAAGTCATGGTTGTTATTGATCACCGGTATACCAAGGAACTCCGAGATAATAACTGTGGCAAGAGCCAGGGCAATGTTCCCCGGATTTGAACAAACATTGATCATATAAAGCAGGTTGATCCCTTCGTGATCAATATAGCCGCCAAGTTTTTCAATGATAGTCAGCGTCTGGGCCCAAAGCTTTTTAATCAATAAATTATAAGTCTGGCTGCCTCGTTCAAGTTTTTTGGAATAAAATTCCCTGTACAATTCCCAATCATCAAAACCAGCCAGCTCAGGAATGATGCATTTCTTGTACTCTTCCCTTATATTTGGAGCTGTTTTCGAGTGTATCTCCCCGGCTATATAATGTACCGGTATTCCGGGAATATTGCGCCTGACAAGGGAAGCGTATTTCTCCACCTCTACCGTCACTCCATCCACCATGTAATGAAAGGTTAAAAACGCAATCCCCCCTTTTCTTAATTCTTCCTTAAAATCATCATATGATCCCTGAACCCAGTTGGATTGGTAAACCTGACGTTCCTTAATCCGGTCAATGAACAGGCCCAGATCAAACCATGTCTCAATTTTTTCCCCTTCCAGGAAAGCAAGCAGATCTGCCAGTGTCATTTAAAAATTATTATCATATTTGTCCTTCCAAAACAGTCACATCAATGCTAAAATACCTGATCCTTTATAAATTTTCAATCGTGCTGGCGCTCATTATTGCACTGCTCAGCCTTGTTCCCAGCAGCAGCATGCCTCAATCTTCTCTTTTTTCCATCAATTCTCTGGATAAGATAGTGCATTTTTCCATGTATGCCTTTTTCGGATTCGTGGCTTTGCTTGAAAGTCGTTGTAAGCTTGATTGCCAGCGTTATCACACACTTTTGATCTTTGCCATTTTTTCCCTGAGTGCTATCATTGAAGTTCTACAGGCAACAGTCGTTGCTACGCGTTCAGCCGAATGGATGGATTTGTTTGCTAATTTTTCCGGTTTGCTGGTTGGTTACCTTGCATTTCGGTTCTTCAGAACCATCAGATCCTGATCCTGCTGTTTCCCTGCCTGAATTCACCAGCCAGATCAGCAATGGTCTCGGTTATAAACAAACTTTTCATTTCTCTTCTCAGCGGACCAATTTTATCATGCATACTGCAGGGGGCATCGTGACTGCATTTTGTTGTTTTGATTATACATATATCAAACACATCTGTGCCATCAATAATCTCAACAATTTCCATCAATGAGATATCAATGGCCGGTTTATTAAGTGCAAAACCACCATTGGGTCCTTTTGAAGAATCGAGTATTTTGTGCTTCACCAGCACCTGAAGGATCTTTCCCAGGAATGGAGTGGGTACATTCAAATCACAGGATATTTCCCTGATGCCTTTCTTTTTTGCCGATGATGCATACAGGGCAAGGTAAATTACCGCCCTGACAGCATATTTACAGGTATTCGATAACATCTATTATCAGTTAACAGGTATTTTTTCTCTTCTTTGATAATGTCTTCCTCCTTCAAACTCAGTCTCCATAAAAATATCCACAATCTTCAGAGCCAGCGAAATATCTATGAATCTGGCAGGAATACTGCAAATATTTGCATCATTATGGCTCCTGGCCAGTCTTGCAATTTCAGTAGTCCAGCACAATGCGCTCCTGATTCCCTGGTGTTTATTGGCTGTCATGTTAATTCCATTCCCACTTCCACAGAGTGAAATGCCCAGTTTACTGGATCCACCCTCCACAGCACTGGCAATAAGATGCCCAAAATCAGGATAATCCACGCTTTCTGCTGAATCGGTACCAACATCATTGACTTTCATCCCTTTTTCCTTAAGATGTTTGACAATGGATAGCTTCATTTGATACCCTGCATGGTCAGAGGCAACTGCAATAATTTGTTCCATTTATGTTTATGTTTTAACAAACCAATGGTTGATTTGTTGTTCATTATTAGTAAAAACAAAGCTTTATTTCACTAAATCGTTGCTGTTATCAATATGATTCAAATTATACCAGAAATGATACACAGATTGTCAACAGTTATTATCTTTGAACGGGTATAGTTTTTTTCAAAGGCCAATGCTATTAACAGGTGTTAAATCATTTTCTAAATTACGTGTTTTCAGAACCTAACGAATCATTTTATTGTTAATACAGTGTGGTTATTCTTTGAATAATAAAAATAGCAAAGATATTTCCTGTTTTTTTAAAACATAATGAACCGACTATAATCATACTTAAAAGATTTAACTTAATTTATTCTTTTATATATACGTTATGAATATTGTTAAGAAAATGAAAATATATGAAAAAGGATTCATTGATATGGATGTGGATAAATCCATTGATATTGTTGAAGAGATAAAGAGAATGCGGAAGGAAAAAAATGCTGTGATACTGGCACACTTTTACCAGGAGGGAGATGTTCAGGATATAGCTGATTTTGTGGGAGATAGTCTCGGTTTATCCCAGCAGGCAGCAAAAACAAAGGCAGATATTATAGTATTTGCAGGTGTGCATTTTATGGCAGAAACAGCAAAGATACTTGCTCCTGAAAAAAAGGTATTGATACCAGACCTGAAGGCAGGGTGTTCCCTGGCAGATTCTTGTCCACCGGATAAATTTGCGGCATTCAAAAAGAAGTATCCGGATCATACAGTCATCTCTTACGTGAATACAACGGCCGAGATTAAAGCATTGACCGATATTGTTTGTACTTCAACCAATGCACTGGAAATTGTGAAAAGTATACCGGAAGGAGAGAAGATTATTTTTGCGCCGGACCGGAACCTGGGAAATTATATAAGGAGCCTTACAGGAAGGGAGATGGTTATCTGGGATGGCGCGTGTCATGTACATGAAGAGTTCAGCCTGGAGAGAATTCTTGAATTGAAAGAAGAACATCCGGATGCTAAGATAATTGCACATCCGGAATGCGAAAAACCGATACTTATTGTATCAGATCACATAGGATCAACTACTTCACTATTGAATTTTACAATCAATGATGACGGAATGAAATATATTGTGGCCACTGAATCTGGAATTCTTCATCAGATGATTAAAGCAAATCCGCAAAAAACATTCATTCCTGCGCCACCAAAAGATTCAACCTGTGCCTGCAACGACTGCAGGTACATGAAGTTGATTTCGATGAAAAAGATTTATAATACTTTGAAGTATGAGCTTCCTGAGATAACTTTGGATGAAAAATTGATGGATAAAGCCAGGGGATCCATAGTAAGGATGCTTGAAATATCAGAACGATTGCATAAATGATATGTATTCCATGTTAGACAGGTTTATCAGATACTGTTTTATTTGTATATGTGGTTTGCTTATGGAATTACCATTGTACGGTCAGGATAAGGAAGTTAACAATATGTTTGTGCAATTTTATTATCCAAATGGCCAGGTTTCAAGCGAGGGTACCATGAGGGATGATAAACCAGATGGTTACTGGAAAACGTATTACGTATCAGGAATCATTAAATCAGAAGGTAAAAGAACAAATTTTTTACTTGACAGTTTGTGGAATTTTTATAATCAGTCTGGTGAACTTTTACAGATGATCAGTTACAAGATTGGTGAGAAAAGCGGATATTCAATTAAGTACAGGTATGACAATCCAACGAAACCGGGTCAGGCAACGGTTATTTCGAGGGAACTCTATGTAAATGGAAGAAAAGAAGGGAATTCTTACTACTATCATCCCACAGGCGAACTGATGCAGATGGTTTTTTATAAAGATGGAAAAAAGCAGGGATTGGCCAGGGAATTTTCCGTGGACAGCACACTGATCTCAGTGATGAAATACAGCGATAATTATCTGGTAAACAGGGAAAGGGTTAACCGGACCGATCTGGAGGGAAGAAAACAGGGAACATACCGGGAATATTATGAAAATGGCAAGATTAAAAGGGAGGAACATTACCTTGATGATCAGTTGCACGGCTATTTCAGGGAATTTGATGGAACAGGCGAACTGGTGATGGCCATGAGGTATGAAAGGGGCGTAATTGTGGAAGAGATTGATGAGGATCTCAAGGAATTACTGGACATGAAAAGTACTTTTGATAACCAGGGACGGTTGATATTTACAGGAGGCTATAAAGAGAATATACCAGTGGGAATTCATAGGTTCTATGATACGACCGGAGTTGTGGAAAATGCTTTTTTGTACAATGAATTGGGGCAAAAGATATCTGAAGGGATCTTTGATGAACAAGGGAGAAAAAAGGGTTCCTGGATTGATTTTTATCCCACTGGAGAAACAAGAGACAGGGGATTCTATGCAAACAATCAGAGATCAGGAACCTGGACATTTTTTTACCGTAAAGGAGGCATTGAACAGAAAGGGAAGTTTGAACGTGGAAGATACCAGGGATTATGGACCTGGTATTATCCAAATGGAAATACCTGGCGTGAAGAGAGTTTTTTTAATGGAAGAGAAGACGGTATGTTTATGGAGTACGACAGGGCTGGAAATATCCTTGCAAAAGGTGATTACATCAGTGGTGAAAAAGATGGAGAATGGTTGTACCAGGTGGGAGACCATCAGGAGAAAGGAAATTATGTGATTGGATTGCGGGAGGGAAAATGGAATTACTTTTATAATGATGGAAAAATTAAGTATGAAGGTAATTATTCGCAGGGCAATCCGGATAAGAGGCACAGATACTATTATCCATCAGGAGTGTTAAAGGAAGAACAATACTATGAATTGGGAATCCGTGAAAAAAACTGGAAGAAATATGATGAACAGGGAAACCTGATGATGACCATCACTTATAAAAACAATACAGAGCAAAGAATAAATGGTATCAGGATCAGGCTTCCTGAAAGTGATGTGACTTTAATTCGGTGATCTCAACATGGAAGAAGAATTTGAATTCAGGGAAAAGCAGCTATCGGATATCGATCTGGAGATTGAAGCCAGTTTGAGGCCAAAATTATTTTCGGATTTTGATGGGCAAAAAAAGATCGTTGAGAATCTGAAAGTTTTTGTGGAAGCTGCAAAATTGAGGGATGAAGCCCTGGATCATGTACTGCTGCATGGCCCTCCAGGATTGGGAAAGACTACCCTGGCCTACATCATTGCCAACGAAATGGAGGTGGGAATCAAGATTACCTCTGGTCCGGTCTTGGATAAACCGGGTGATCTTGCCGGATTGTTAACCGGTCTGGAAGAAGGTGATGTATTGTTAATTGATGAGATCCACAGACTTTCTCCCATTGTTGAGGAATATCTTTATTCTGCAATGGAGGATTATTTTATCGATATAATGATCGATAAAGGTCCGGCTGCCAGATCGGTTCAGTTAACACTTCAACCGTTTACTTTGATTGGAGCAACCACCAGATCCGGATTACTGACAGGTCCACTCAGGGCCAGGTTTGGAATTACTTCATTGCTCGAATACTATGATGCAGATGTTCTTACCGGTATTGTGAAACGATCGGCTGGAATATTGAAGGTTGATCTTGACGCAAATGCAGCAGTGGAAATAGCCTCCAGGAGCCGGGGAACTCCGCGTATTGCTAACGCACTTCTGAGGAGGATAAGGGATTTTGCCCAGGTGAAGGGAAATGGAATTATTGATATGGGGATCACAAAATATGGATTAAATGCTTTGAATATTGATCAATCGGGACTGGATGAAATGGATAATAAAATCTTAGTAACGATCATTGATAAATTTCAGGGTGGACCGGTGGGTTTGACTACCATTGCAACTGCAGTGGGCGAAGAGGCCGGAACCATTGAAGAGGTGTATGAACCATTCCTCATCAAGGAGGGATACATAAAAAGAACTCCCAGGGGAAGAGAAGTGACAAAAATTGCCTATGAACACCTTGGCAAATTTAGAGATAGCCAGAACTTTTTATTCTGATATTTTATATATATTTTTGAGGAAATGAAAAACACAAGCTGATATGTTACAAGAGCTATTGAAAAATACGGGGCTTCTCATCATTTTGATCGGAGTAGTTATTCTTGGCATTGTTGTTTTTAGCGAGGTTCAAACAAATTCATATCTTATAATCAGCCTTGGCTTGATTGTGGGAGGTTTTATGACTCATATAGTTATAAATAGAAATATTAATTGATACTGGCTAAATATTGGCAATGTGCTTCAATCCTGGCTTGTCCAGGATTTTTATTTTCCTGCCGTTAAGTTCTATGAGCTGTTTGTTTTTGAATTCCGAAAGAAGTCTGATGATGGACTCAGTGGCAGTTCCCACAATATTGGAGAGTTCTTCCCGTGTGAGAGATATTTTCAGAATACCGTGCGCATCGTCACCAAATTCATCATCCAGATGTAAAATGATTTCTGCAAGGCGCTCTTTCACGGTTTTCTGGGCGATGTCTGTGATATAGGCATTGGCCTCACCCAGCTCTTTGCATGTAAGTTTCAACAACTCCACAGCAAAGTTGCCGTTGGTTTTCACCAGGTTTAGAAGAATCACGGTGGGAATATGACATAAAATGCACTCTTCAAGTACTGCAGTGGTGGTACAGGCAGGTTCGTTGCTTATGACTGAACGGTAACCAATCAGGTCACCGGGCTGGGCAAAACGAATAATTTGTTCTTTCCCATCAAAGCCAGTTTTGTATATCTTTATGATGCCTTTTTGAACGCAATAGAAACCATTCATTCGGTTGCCTTCCTGGTAAATGATTGAACCTCTTTTATGAGTTTCTGTTATTTTGTGGAAGGAAATGTTTTGTAACTCTTCCTCGCTCAGATGCCGAAAAAGAGGAAGGGTTCGCATGAAGCATGAGGCACAGCTTATATGTTCTGGATATTCTATCATATTGTATGCATTGATATTCAAAAATAATTATAAAAATTTAAAAGAATGAAAGAAACAGTCAAAGCTCGATGGCTTAATGATCTGGCCTTTGAAGCTGAAGTAGACGGACATAAAGTTTATATGGATTCCTCCCTGGAACATGGTGGAAAAAATACCGGTCCGCGGCCAAAGCCACTGATGATGGTGGCACTGGCAGGTTGCACGGGAATGGATGTGGCCGCTATCCTGAAAAAGATGCGTGAAAATGTGGAAGAACTTACCGTTGAAGTGGAAGGAGATGTCACCGAGGAACACCCCAAAAAATTTGAAAGCATGAAGGTTATCTTCCGTGTGAAAGGAAAGGGTTTGAACAGGAAAAATGTAGAAAAAGCAGTAAATCTTTCAAAAACGAGATACTGCGGTGTTTCAGCAAATTATGCAGAGGCCTTTCCAATAACACACGAAATCATTATTGAGGAGTGAGACTATATTATAAGGGCAGTTTCTATTTTTTATAATCTCTTCAGGGTTTTTACTTGAAGGGATTATAAAACGGTACTACATAACTCACTACGTTCCGTGATGTCAGGTACCTTTTTCACAATCCCTTCGATAGAAGAAACCGGGCCGGGTTCAATAGGCGGCCCGGAACTGTTCCAGAAACCGGATGTCATTTTCGAAATAAAGTCGAAGGTCCCTGACCTGGTATTTGAGCATGGCAACCCGTTCAATACCCATGCCAAAAGCGTAACCAGTATATTTATTGGAATCTATTTCGTTGAAATCAAGAACGTTTGGATCTACCATTCCACAGCCAAGTATTTCGAGCCATCCGGTGTATTTGCAAACGTTACAACCCTTTCCTCCACAGATCTGACAACTGATGTCCATTTCTGCCGATGGTTCGGTAAATGGAAAATAGGATGGACGTAAACGGATATCCACATCCTTTCCGAACATTTCGCGGGTGAAATAGAGCAGGGTCTGTTTAAGATCTGCGAAAGACACATTTTCATCGATGTAGAGACCTTCTACCTGGTGAAAAATGCAGTGTGCCCTGGCAGAAATCGCTTCATTTCTGAACACCCTTCCCGGTGAAATGGTACGAATGGGCGGCTTCTCTTTTTCCATCACACGCACTTGAACGGATGATGTGTGGGTTCGTAGTAAAATATCAGGATCCTTTTCCAAAAAAAAGGTGTCCTGCATATCGCGGGCAGGATGCTCGGGCGGGAAATTGAGTGCTGAGAAAACATGCCAGTCATCTTCTATTTCAGGACCTTCCGAAATGGTAAAACCCAACCGGCCGAAAATATCAATGATCTGGTTTCGAACGATAGATATGGGATGTCTTGCTCCCAGTTGCATTGGTGTACCTGGCAACGTTAAATCGGCAGACTGTTCACCTGCAGGTTCAGCAGATACATTCGACAACAAATCCTCGATCCTTCCGGTAATGAATTGTTTCAACTCATTGATTTTCTGTCCAACTTCCCTTTTCTGTTCCGCAGGTACCTGCTTGAAGTTGTTGAAAAGATCGGTCAATACACCTTTTTTCCCCAGGTACCTGATACGGAATTGTTCAATTTCATCCCTGGATTCAGCACTGAACTGCCTGACTTCTTCCAGTATTTTCTCGATATTCTGAAACATATTCAGAGTTAATTTGAGGTACAAAAGTAAACAAAAGAATGGTTACCTGACCAGTGAAATGGTATACACCACATCTTCAAGTGGGCGGTTGTACGAATCGGTTTGAATGGTTGCAATTCTGTCAAGCACCTCCAGACCTTCGATTACCTCTCCAAATAAAGTATATGATCCATCAAGGTGGGGGGTTCCTCCGCTGCTGGTATATATTTCAGCAACGTCTGAGCTGAAGGTTGCCAAGCCACGCTTTACCATGTTGTTCAGTTCCTGGGGAGTGTATACCCTGCCCTGCACTATGTAAAATTGTGAACCTGAAGAGCGTTTTTCTGGATTTTCACGGTCTCCCTGGCGGGCAGCAGCCAGGGCTCCTTTTTTATGGATCAGGTGTTCATTGAATTCAGCCGGCAGGGTGTAACCGGGGCCACCGATACCAAGACGCTGTCCTTTTTCGGCATTTACAGAATGGGGATCTCCTCCCTGTACCATAAAATCTTTGATCACACGGTGAAATAGCTGTCCGTCATAAAAATCTTCTTCAATGAGTTTTAACATATTATCGCGGTGTTTGGGAGTTTCATCGTAGAGTTTGATTACCATATTCCCGAGGGTCGTTTCAATTTTAATCAGTCTTTCTGAACCTGAAGTATAATCCTGGGCAAATATTTCCTGTGCAAATAACGTTAGCGTAAAAGAAACAATAAAGTGGATTAAATACTTCTTCATAATAATTGGTTTAACTTTCATATGAAATAGGAGATAAAAAACAGATTCCTGTTGAATATTGGGTACAAAGATAGAATGAATGTTTAAAAAGTGGCTCATCCCGGTAATCTTTGGAGTTATCCCGGTTCTGGCATGCGGCCAGTCGGTGGGGCTGGTGCTGAGTGGCGGTGGTGCTAAGGGTCTTGCACATATTGGGGTTATCAAAGCGTTGGAAGAAAACAACATCCCCATTGATTACATCGGAGGCACTTCCATGGGGGCAATTGTGGGGGGACTATATGCCATGGGCTTCACCACTGATGAGATGATCCACCTGTTTAAATCTGATGAATTCAAATACTGGATGACAGGAACCCTGGAGGAGAAATATAAATACTATTTCAAGGCGGAATACCCGGGTCCGGATATCATCAGATTTGGAATGGATATCAAAGATACTGTATACCGGACCCGATTGCCGCTTAGCCTGGTTCCCAATCATTTAATGGATTTTGCTTTCATGGAGATTTTCTCCAGTGCCAGTGCGGCTGCGGGCTATGATTTTGATAGTTTATTCATTCCATTCCTTTGCAACAGCGTGGATATCAGTAACAACCGGGAAGTTGTTTTCCGTAAAGGCGACCTTTCCCAGGCAGTGAGGGCTTCCATGACCATTCCGCTCTATTTCAGGCCCATCGTTATGGATGGAAATATCATGTATGACGGAGGGATTTATAACAACTTTCCGGTGAGCCATGTGAGGGAAGCCTTTAAGCCTGATGTGATCATTGGCAGCAAAACAGCACAGGGCAATATTCCCCCCGATGAATTTGATATCCTGGCCCATATTGAAAATATTGTTATGAAGCCCTCCGATTATACCATAAAACAGGAAAAGGGTATTTTACTTGACATGGATTTTAAGAAAGAATCTTTGCTGGATTTTGATAAAGTTGAAGAGTTTGTAAATAAGGGTTACCAGACCACGATGCTTAAAATGGATAGTTTAAAGCTGTTGATTGAAAGGGAAGCTGAAGATTCGGTGGCACTGAATGAAAAAAGAAAAATATTTAAAAACAGGTGGCCTGTGTTGCAGTTCAAAGAGATTGAAATTGATGGATTGAATCCAAAACAAGAGCTCTATGTGAAGCAGAGCATTCGTAAAACTGATTCTTTGATAAGTGTTTCAGCGTTGAAGCGCGAGTATTTGAAACTGGCCAACGATAAAAGCCTTGTCTATATTTATCCTCTTGCGACCTATAATGAAAAAGACAGCCTTTTTACACTCAGGCTGAGGGTCATTCCGGAAGCCCCTCTTGAAGTCAGATTCGGACTCTTTTTTGCTTCTACAGGACTGGCACAAACGTACCTCGGATTCAGTTACAGGGAGATTTCTGAAGTAAGCACGAATCTCAAAGGAAGCATACAATTCGGAAGGTTGTATGATGGAGTAAACCTGGGACTGAGGTTTGATTATCCTTCGAAAACACCCATGTTTTTTCAGGGTAGTTTTAATTACAATGGTTTTGACTATAACAAATCCAATCCAAATTTCTTTTATGAAGACCAGAAGCCATCATATATCATTGAAAATGAAATTAACTTCAGGTTTGATGTGGGAATTCCTTACTCGATCAACGGGATTATCAAAGGGGGATTGGGCATTGGCCGTAACAGCGAGATTTATTATATGTCAAAGGATTTTTCTTCCAGCGATACTTCTGATATTTCCAATGTGAATCTGATGTCGATCTATGGTGCGCTCGAAAGACATAGCCTGAACAATAAGCAGTTTTCAACTGAAGGAACCTACAGAAAAATTGCTTTACGGGCAGGATATGGGATGGAGTCATATTTTCCCGGCTCAACGTCCCTGGAAATTCTTAATGAACGGATCAGTTATTTTTGGATCACTGCCAAATTTGAAAACATAGCATTCCTTCCCATAAAGGGGCGCTTCACGCTGGGATATTATTATGCTGTATATGCTACGTTTAAACCTTTGTTAAGTAACTATTATTCTACCATTATTGAGGCTCCTGTATTTCAGCCCAATATCATTTCAAAAAGCCTCTTTATGGAACATTACCGGGCTCATCAGTATATTGCTGCAGGTTTGATGCCAGTGTATTCATTCGGTAAAAAACTTCATGCCAAACTTGAGGCTTATGCTTTCTTTCCTGTTCAGGAAATTCTGGCAGATGTATCGGGCAATGCTTACCTGGGAAGCTATTTTAACAGCATGACATCCCTTTTTAACGCCTCCATAAATTATATTTCTACAGTGGGACCGGTTGGTTTCCACGTTGGGTATGTGACAGCAGAAGAGAAACCCTGGGTAATTCAGCTCAGCTTCGGGTACCTGTTATTCAATAAAAGATCCACCGACGAATAGAGCGAAGAACTTCAATTTTTACAAGGTGCTCACCTTATCCGGTGGATAATGCTACTTTTACAAAATATTGAAAAATCCCTTCAAAGAATTGTTCGGGCAAACCGCCGTATACGGGTTGGGAATCGTATTGCCCAGATTGATGAATTACTTGCTGCTGACACCCTTATATACGCGGGTCTTTGAAAAGGCTACCTATGGTGTGATCACCGAACTTTACGCATATGTTGTTTTCCTGCTGGTTATCCTTACTTATGGAATGGAAACCGGTTATTTCAGGTATGCCAGTAATGCAAGCCATAAAGAGAAAGTATATACAACCATTCTGGGGACGCTGGTCATCTCCTCTGCGCTGTTTATAACATGTGCATTCGTATGGTCGGGCTCAATCAGCAAGGTTATCGGTTATGCTTCTAATCCTGAATACATTAAATGGCTTGCACTGATTGTTGGGATTGATGCATTCACTTCCATCCCGTTTGCCAGGATCAGGTTATATAACAAAGCCGGAAAATATGCCCTTATTCGAATTGTGGAAGTTTCCATTAACATTGGGCTTAACCTGTTTTTCCTGTATTACTGTCCCAGGAATCCTGATTCGGAACTTGTATCGATGGTGTACAGGCCGGAAATTGGTGTGGGATATGTGTTGATTTCAAATATGGTGGCGTCGATCAGTAAATTAATATTGCTTTCCTGGGAGATACGGGCTGCTTTCAGGTCGGTATTTGATCGCAAATTACTGGGTACAGTGCTAAAATATTCATACCCTTTGCTGATAGCGGGAATGGCTGGTACGGTGAATGAAGCTCTGGACCGGATTCTACTGAAACACCTGCTGCCGTCCGATCAGATGCCCATGGAACAACTGGGTATATATGGGGCCAACTACAAACTGGCCGTTCTTATGACGTTGTTTGTGCAGATGTTTAAATATGCTGCTGAGCCTTTCTTTTTTTCAAAATCATCTGAAAAAAATGCAAAGAACCTTTATGCAGATGTGATGACCTTTTTTGTGATAGCAGGATTGTTTATTTTCCTGGGAGTCAATCTGTACCTTGACTATTTCATCCTGTTCATTGGAGTAAGTTTTCGTGAGGGTTCTCACATAGTACCGGTGATCCTCATGGCAAACCTGGTCATGGGTATATTTTTTAACCTCTCTATATGGTACAAACTGACAAATAAGACCATAATTGGAGCTGGACTTGTCCTCCTGGGAGCGCTGATCACGGTAATGGTCAATGTGGTATTTATACCGCGGTACGGCTATGTGGCTTCGGCATGGACACATTTATTATGCTACAGTGTGATGGTTGTACTTTCTTTTATTTTGTCAAGAAAACATTACCCTGTGCCATACAAAACAGGTAGAATACTCGTTTATATGGCAATTGCATTGACAATTTATTTCTTCAATGAACTATTTTTGCAGGATATTGTAATAGTTCAGGAAGCTGTTGGACTGTTGTTATTAGGAGTGTTTGGGGTTGTTGTATATTTTTATGAACGCAATACATTTTATAAATATAAAAACGAATAAGTTTGATGAAAGTAAAAATTGTGAACCGCTCGGGAAACCAGTTGCCAGCTTACAGTACCAGGTTTTCAGCAGGAATGGATCTGAGAGCTAATCTTGATGCACCGGTTACACTGAAGCCCCTGGAACGCAGACTTATACCTACAGGATTGTTTGTTGAATTGCCAGAAGGGTTTGAAGCACAGATAAGGCCCAGAAGCGGGTTGGCCCTGAAAAAGGGTATTTCGGTGGTAAATACGCCCGGGACCATTGATGCTGATTACAGGGGGGAGATAGGGATCATCCTTATTAATCTTTCCGATGTGGATTTTGAGGTGAATGATGGTGAAAGAATATGCCAGATGGTAATTAACAAGGTGGAAAAATTATCCTGGATAGAGGTGAATTCGCTGGAGGATTCGGACAGGGGATCCGGAGGATTCGGACATACTGGAAATAAATAAATTATAAAACAGATTTTCAGATAAAATGAAAATTGAAAATTTTGAACAGATTAAGATAGCGGTGTTCCTGTTTGCGCTTATGTTGATGACTGGTATTGGTGGCAATGTGTGCCATGGTCAGATAGAAGGCGATAGCAATGATTATCAGTATGCCCTGATTGAAGCAGTAAAACAGAAAAACCTGGGTAATATCCCGGGGGCAGTTAAGCTCTACAGACTAGTTGTCAAAGATAAACCCAATTGTGATATTGCATATTATGAATTGGGTACCATTTACCTTATGTCAAAACAGCTGGGGATGGCCCATAAGGCTTTGGAAAAGGCTTATTTTCTTGATCCTGATAATCAATGGTATACGCTGGCTTACCTGAATGTACTTGGAGTCAGAGAGGATTATGATACCATGACGAAGATTTTGAAAGAGAAGATTAAGAGGTTTCCTGAAGTAGTGGAGTGGGAATTTCAGCTTACAAGTGTAACTTATAGTAAGGGTAAGGCTGGAAAGGCAATAAGGATGCTGGAAAAGATTGAAAAGGAAAGGGGATTCAGTGAAAAGATTACACTTCAGAAAGCTTCAATCTATGAAAGTGAAGAGAAATATGAGCTGGCCAAAGAGGAAATTGAAAAGGTAATGATCCTGTTTCCAGAGGCTCTTCAGTTCAGAATTGTAGCTGCTGAACTATGTATGAAATGCGGGAAGGAAGATGAAGCTGCGGATTATTACCTGGAGATTCTGAAAATTGACAGCAACAATATTTTTGCCCTGACAAACCTGACAGATTATTACAGGAAAAAGGAAGATTACAAGAATAGTTTGTATTATCTGGCAAGATCTTTTCACAGTGAACAGATCGATGCTAAGAGAAAAATGGCCATCCTGTCCTACTATCTGTCGGAAGATAAGTACGTTTTAAACTATGGAGATGAGCTGGGTAATTTATTAGAGATTTTTCTGAAGGTTCACCCTGATGAACCGGAGGTAATGCTCATGGCTACCGATTATTTTATTGAAATAAAAGCTTATGATAAAGCTTACCAGCAACTAAAAAACTTCCTGGAGAATAATGCAGGCAATTTTCCAATATATATGCAGGCTGTTTTGCTTGCCAATGCTGCGTCGCTGAACGAAGAACTGGTTTGGATGACCGATAAAGCCATCGAACTATACCCGGACAGTGCGGACCTCCGTTTCTTCAGGGGCATTGGCTTATATGAAGAGGGCAATTACCATAAACTCATTGAGAATTATGAGGGGATTTCTTTTGAAGATTTTTCAGTGAAAGAATATGTTTCACAGTCGAAATTGCTTTATGCCGAAGCGTGTTACAGGTTGAATGATTTTGCAAAGTCAGATTCTATTTTTGAATTACTGATTGACGAAGATCCTGAAAATTACATGGTGATGAATAATTACAGCTACTACCTGGCAGAAAGGGGAGAAAAGTTGCAAATGGCCTTGAAATGGAGTGGGATCGCTATTAAAAACAATCCGGATAATGCCACATTCCTTGATACTTATGCCTGGGTATTGTATAAGCTGGAAGAGCTTGAGGAAGCAGAGAAATATATCCTGGATGCGTTGGAGAAAGGTGGGAGTAATGATCCGGAGGTGAATGAACATGCGGGTGATATACAGAAGGCACTGAAAAGTTTTGAGATTGCAAAATCCTATTATTTGAAAGCCATTATGCTGGGTGGTGAGAAGTCTGGCATTGAAAAGAAAATTGAAACCATAAAGAACAGGGACAATGAGTAAGCGTCTGCTACTTATTCTTGTATTAGCAGGGATGGCACTGCAACAGTGCAGGGTAGCAAGAGATTTACAGCAGGCTGATGCTCCCACTCCCGCAGGTATGGAGGGACTGAGACTGTTTTGTATGGCTCAGGATACCATTCAGTCCTTTTTAATACGTAAAGCAGACGCTATCCTGGTATTCGACAATGAAAGATATGAAGTATCGGTTACCCTTTTCTCAAAGAAAGACTCCATCATATACCTTTCGGCAGTAAACAGCGGATTTGAAATATTACGGGCCAGCGTGGAACCCGATTCAATAAAGGTGATTGATCGCATGCACAGGATTGTATACAGGACTCCTTTGTATAAAAAGTTTGGTTTTCAGCACCCTGTTAATTTCAGGGACCTGCAGAACATTATTTCACGCTATTTTATCTGCGATGATTTGGACCTGGCCAGGGATGATACGGGAGAAAGCATTTATTTTGAATTTGATGATAAGAATATCAGGAAAAGGATAACACTTAATCGTATTGATCTCAAAATGAGCAGCTTTGATTTTTATAACTCCAGGACCAATGAATATCTGATGGGAGAAAGGACGGAAACCGGTTTTAAAACGTATTCAAATTTTATGATTTCTGAGTTTGAAATACTTACCCATGGAGGGGTAATAACTTATAACATGGAAAAGGAGATTAAGATGGATGTTAATCCGAAAAAGTACAGTTTTGTAGACATGCAATAAATTATATGTAATATTTACGGGTGAAAAATATAATTGTCATAAGCGTTGTTATTGGCATGGTTTCCTGTTCATTATTCGGACAGACCAAGGAGGAGTTGCAGCAAAGAAAGCAAAGGGAATTTGACGAAATAAAACTTGCCAGGGAACTTATGGAGCAGACTGCCGTGAAAAGAACCAGTTCTGTTCAACGTTTAAGGATTCTTCAGAAGGGAATCAGTTTAAGAGCCAGTCTCATAGGTACACTGGAAATGGAAGTGGCGCTTATAAGTGATGATATCGATAAAAAAGAGGTCCAGATTAACGGGCTTATTGCGGAGAATGAAAAGAATAAACAGGAATATGCACGGCTCATTTATTATGCTTATAGAAATCATACAAATTATGAGAAATTCATGTATATCCTTGCAGGAGCTACCATTTCCCAATCTTATCAGCGGTATAAATACCTGAGATACATTACGGAATACAGGGTAAAGAAGGCGACTGAGATAGAGGAATTGTTAATTGAATTAGGTGTGAAAAGAGAAGTATTGAATGGTTTAAAAAATGACAAATTGATACTGCTTGAAGAGAAGGATGAAGAACAGAAAAAGCTGGAAATTGAGAGATCCAGAAGATCGGTTATGGTGGCTGACCTGGAAAGGCAGGAGAAAAAGCTAAGAAAGGAGATTAAAGAGAAAGAGAGGATTGCAAGGGAACTTGAATCAAGGATCAGAGAAATTATAGAAGAGGAAGCCAGGAAATTGAATGCCAGAAATATTTATGCTGCCCTTACCCCGGAACAGGAGCTTGTTGGAAATGATTTCAGAAAGAACAGAGGAAAACTTCCCTGGCCTGTGGACAGAGGAATTATTACCACAGGTTTTGGCAACAATGAATTTCCCGGATTAAGAGGTTCAAGTGTAAAGAATAATGGAATTGATATTAACAGCACACCCGGAACTGAGGTCCGGACTGTGTTTGAAGGAGAAGTGACAAAAGTATTTGCCATACTGGGAGCTAATTCTACAGTACTTATCAGGCATGGAGAATACCTTTCTGTATACCAGAACCTCATCAATGTCAGGGTGAAAACGGGAGATAAGGTGATAACAAAAGAGATTCTTGGTGATGCTTTTACTGATGAGGGGTATAATGTTTCACTGGTCCATTTTGAGATATGGCAGGAAAGAAAAATTCTGAACCCGGAAGATTGGTTAAGCAATTAGTGTTTTTTTGGAACCTTTCCAAAGGATGTGTCGTATAAGAAGAGTCCATTTGGAATTATTATGAGAAAAGATTTTAATATTCCCTCAGAGATTGGGAACCTTAGATTGGTAGAGAAGATTATAGATGAACTGTCACTGGAGCTGGACCTGAGCGATGAGGTGTATGGTAATGTACTTGTTGCGACCATGGAAGCAACAAACAACGCAATCATTCATGGCAACAATTCAGACCCGGATAAGAATGTTAGAATTGAAATACAGTGCATGGAGAAGGAACTAATGGTTCATATTGAAGATCAGGGTGTTGGATTTGATTATGAGAGCGTTCCTGATCCCACGTCACCGGAAAACCTTGAAAAAATTAACGGAAGAGGCATTTTTCTGATGGAAAGGTTATCCGATGAAATTATTTACCTGGAAGAGGGGAGGATCGTAGAGCTTAAGTTCAAATTGTAGTGGGGATTAGCTTTCATAGCGAAAATATTCAATTTGATTTAAAGCAAAAACTCAAGCATAAACAGTGGATTTGGAAATGTATTGAAACCTACCAGAGAACCCCGGGAGAACTGGCTTATGTATTTACTTCAAATGAGCAACTTCTGCTCATGAACCGGGAATATTTAAACCACAACTACTTTACAGATGTTATAACCTTTGACTATACCGAAGGAAATATCATTTCAGGTGATGTTTTTATCAGTTTGGATCAGGTTAAGTTGAATGCAGAAATATACGGAACGGATCCTGTTGAGGAGCTCAGAAGGGTAATGATTCATGGAATATTGCATCTTCTGGGTTTGATGGATGAAACAGATGAAGAGAAGGAAACCATGCGTAAAAAGGAAAATGAAGCATTACATTTGTGGATGAAAGAGGTTTAATATGATATCTGAATATGATGTGATAGTTGTTGGTGGAGGCCATGCTGGATGCGAGGCTGCTGCTGCTGCTGGTAATATGGGTAGCAGAACCCTGTTGATTACCATGGACATGACTAAATTTGCTCAAATGTCGTGCAATCCAGCCATGGGGGGGATTGCTAAAGGTCAGATAATTAGAGAGATAGATGCGATCGGAGGCTATTCGGGTATTGTTACTGACAAGTCGATGATACAGTACAGGCTTCTGAACCGCAGCAAAGGTCCGGCCATGTGGAGCCCGAGGGCGCAATGTGACCGGTCTCTCTTTACGTTGGAGTGGAGGAAGATACTGGAAAGTGTTGAAAGCCTTGAATTTTGGCAGGATAAAGTTACAAAGCTAATTATTGAAAAAGGTGAAGTAAAAGGTGTGGAAACAGTGATGGGTATAGAATTCAGGTCTAAAAAGGTGATACTAACAGCAGGTACATTCATCAATGGACTGATGCACATCGGGAGTGTTCAGATGAAAGGAGGAAGAATGGGAGAACCTCCTGCGTATGGTTTAAGTGAACAACTGGCAGAAAACGGGTTTGAGGTAGGTAGAATGAAGACGGGTACCCCTGCAAGGATCGACGGAAGGAGCATTGATTTTGAAAAGCTGATAGAACAACCAGGGGAACAGGAACAAAGGAAATTCAGTTTTCTTGATTATGAAGTTGATTATTCGCAACACAGAAGTTGCTATATTGCTTATACGAATCTTGCGGTACATTCAGAACTTGAAAAGGGTTTTGATAAAAGTCCGATGTTTAATGGAACGATCCAGAGCATAGGACCTAGGTATTGTCCAAGTATAGAGGACAAGATTGTTACTTTTTCAGAGAAGGATAAGCACCAGCTATTCCTTGAACCAGAGGGTCTGTCAACCATTGAATACTACATCAATGGGTTTTCATCTTCGCTGCCATGGGAGGTACAGTATAAAGCTTTATTGGAAATAGAAGGGCTTGAAAAAGTAAAAGTATTCAGGCCGGGTTATGCCATAGAATACGATTATTATCCTCCTACTCAGTTGTTGCATACCCTTGAAACCAAGTTGTTGCCTGACCTTTATTTTGCTGGTCAGATCAATGGAACAACGGGTTATGAGGAAGCAGCGGCACAGGGATTGATGGCTGGTATTAATGCAAGTTTAAAAATCAGGGGTTTCCATGAGTTTGTTCTGGGACGCGACCAGGCCTATATTGGGGTTTTAATCGATGATCTTGTTACTAAGGGTGTGGATGAACCTTACAGGATGTTTACATCCAGGGCTGAATACAGACTTCTTTTGAGGCAGGACAATGCAGATGAACGACTATCTGAGCTTGGTGCAAATATTGGGCTGGCTGATAAAAACAGAATAAGGCTGTTGAATGAGAAAAGGACATTGATCAGGAAGTATGTTGAATTCTTAAAACAGTATAGCGTTTCACCTGATCAGATCAATGAATTTCTTAAATCTGTTGGTACATCTCCTTTAAAGCAAAAGATAAAATTGATTGAGGTTGCGAAAAGACCGCAGGTAAAGATGTCAGATCTGATTAAAGAGATTCCTGAATTGAAAGAAATATTTGATGATTGTGGGAAAAGGGGAAATGAGATTTTAGAGTCTGCAGAAATAGCTATAAAATATGAGGGATATATTTCAAGAGAAAGACTCATGGCTGATAAAATTAAGAGACTTGATAAAATAGTGTTAGACGAGAATTTCAATTACGATAAACTGAATAGCATTTCAACGGAGGCAAGACAGAAGCTTTCAAAAATAAGACCCAGGACGATTGGTCAGGCATCAAGAATTTCAGGAGTTTCTCCAAGTGATATAAGTGTATTGTTAATTTATATGGGCAGATAGTTCCACGTGGAACAGTTCCACGTGGAACATAAAAATTATTCAACCATGTTACATGGATCAGTCGACGGAAACATTGTCGACATCATCAATGAAAAAATATTTAAGGGTAAGATCATTTTCGAAAATGGACTTATAATTTCTGTTGAAGAATTCAGCGATGCAGGAAACAACTTTATTCTTCCGGGTTTTGTAGATGCACATGTCCATATTGAAAGTTCTATGGTTACCCCGGTTGAATTTTCAAGAACTGCGGTAAAGCATGGAACCATTGCTGCTGTATCAGATCCTCATGAAATTGGCAATGTGCTGGGAGTTGATGGAGTGAAATTCATGATAAAAAATGGAAACATGACTCCGTTTAAGTTTTTATTTGGTGCTCCCAGTTGTGTCCCGGCAACTCCTTTCGAATCTTCAGGAGCAGAAATTAATGAAAGCGACATTGAAGAATTGTTAAAAATGAAGGGAGTGGGATTCCTTGCGGAGATGATGAATTACCCGGGGGTTGTCAATGGAGATAAGGAAGTATTAAAGAAGATTGCGGTTGCAAGGAAGTTAGACAAAAAGGTGGATGGTCATGCTCCCGGGTTGAATGGAGATGAATTGAAAAAATATGTGGAAGCCGGGATAACTACAGATCATGAATGTGAATCACAGAAGGAGGCAATTGAAAAAATTAATCTTGGAATGAAAATTCTTATCCGGGAGGGAAGTGGAGCTAAAAATTTTGAAAAATTGATCCCTTTGATGGATTTTTCTCCTGGAAGCCTCATGTTCTGTACGGATGATAGTCATCCTGATGAATTGGCAAAAGGGCATATAAATGAGCTTGTTAAACGTGCAGTTTTAAAAGGATATGACATTTTTAGCGTCCTGAGAGCGGCTTCTTTGAATGCAATGCGGCACTATGGCTTGAATTTGGGCCTCCTTAGACCCGGAGATCAGGCAGATTTTATCATTGTGGACAATCTGAAGGCAATTAATGTGCTTGCAACATATATTGATGGTGTCAGCGTTTTTAAAAATGGAACAGTGAAAATCTCTTCTGTTCCGACTGAATCTGTAAACTCCTTTGCCTGGAGAAATATTTCAATGGAAGATCTGATCATTGATAAAGTCTCAGATAAAATGATGGTCATTGAAGCCTTTGATGGAGCATTGCTTACAGGAAAAAAAATTATTCAACTTCCGGATTCAATGAAGGAAGTGAAAAGTGATGTAGAAAGAGATATTCTCAAAATTGCTGTTGTTAACAGGTATGATCCGAAACTACAACCTGCCATTGGATTCATACAAGGATTCGGAATTAACCGGGGTGCCATTGGTTCGAGCATTGCCCATGATAGTCATCATGTGATTTGCATTGGGGCATCGGATCACGCTATGGTGGAAACCATTAACTGGATTTTTGATCAAAAGGGAGGTATTGCTGTTTATGATGGAAATAAGTTGAACGGACTTACCCTTCCAATTGCCGGATTAATGACCGCAGAATCCGTAGAGAAGGTAGGGGCAAGCTACCAGGAATTGACCGGGATCACCATTGATATGGGTACAACCCTTCATGCTCCATTTATGACACTCTCTTTTATGGCCCTGCTTGTGATCCCTTCCCTTAAAATTGGGGACCGGGGATTATTCGATGTTGATGACTTTTCATTTTCTCCATTGTTTGTACCGTCGTTATGAACGATCAATTGCATTTACAGGGCTTGATCAAAACATTACCCGGTCAGCCCGGTGTGTACAAGTTTTATGATAAAAACGGAACAATCATTTATATCGGGAAAGCCAAGAATCTTAAAAAGAGGGTTTCATCATATTTTAATAAAAGAAAATTCGAGTCCTATAAAATCAAGGTACTTGTAAATCGCATATCCGATATTAGTTATATCGTTGTTAATAATGAGCCGGATGCCCTCCTGCTGGAGAATAACCTGATCAAAAAGCATCAGCCCCGCTATAACATCATGCTCAAAGATGATAAGACATTCCCATGGATATGTATCAGGAACGAACCTTTTCCCAGGGTGTTTTCAACGCGAACCGTGGTAGATGATGGTTCGAAGTATTACGGGCCATATACATCTGCCTATTCAGTAAAAATCCTGTTAACACTTATCAGGCAGTTGTATAAACTTCGAACATGTAAACTCTCTCTGACCAGGGACAATATTACCCGTGGGAAATTCAAACTTTGCCTGGAATACCATATTGGCAATTGTAAAGGACCCTGTGAAGGACTACAGGAGGAAGCAGATTACAACAAAAGCATTACACAGATCAAAGAAATTATTAAAGGGAATCTGGGCGAAGTAATTGGTTACCTGAAAAAGGAAATGAAGAAGCATGCTAATTCTTTTCGATTTGAAGAGGCTAATCAGTTCAAAGAAAAAATAGAGATCCTGTCCAGGTATCAAAGCAAATCAACCATTGTGAATTCATCCATTCAAGATGTGGATGTATTCAGTATTGTAAGTGAAGAGAAGGAAGCATTTGTGAATTTTCTCAGAGTTGTCAAGGGGGCGGTTATTCAGGCTCATACGGTGGAGATTAAAAAGAAACTGGATGAATCTGACGCTGATTTGCTTGCTTTTGCCATTACAGATTTGCGCAACAGGATAGAAAGTAATTCTCGGGAGATCATCCTTCCTCTGAATCTCCAGGAATTCTTTCCAAATAATAGAATCACCGTTCCGCAACGAGGTGATAAGAAAAAATTGCTGGATCTTTCAATTCGAAATGCCAGGAGTTACAGGTTGGAAAAAACAAAAAGGAAGACCATCCAAAATCCTAAAAACACCCCGGATCGAATTTTGAGTACATTGAAGACCGACCTCAGGCTACAATCATTACCCATCCATATAGAGTGCTTTGATAACAGTAATTTGCATGGGAGTGAACCGGTAGCCGCATGTGTGGTATTCAAACAGGGCAAGCCTGCTAAAAAAGATTACAGGCACTATAACATTAAAGAGGTATCGGGGATTGATGATTTTGCTTCCATGGAAGAGGTGGTATTCAGAAGGTACAGAAGACTCGTTGAAGAAAACAGCTCGCTACCCCAATTAATTATCATTGATGGAGGAAAAGGACAATTGAATGCAGCGTTGAAAAGTCTTGAGAAATTAAAATTGAGGGGAAAAATAGCCGTCATTGGGATCGCAAAGAAACTGGAAGAGATATATTTTCCGGAGGATTCTGTACCACTCTATATTGATAAGAATTCAGAATCGCTCAAACTAATTCAAAGTCTTAGAAATGAGGCACATAGATTCGGAATAAGCTTTCACAGACAGAAAAGATCAGGAGCCATGACCCACTCTGTACTTGAAGAAATTCCTGGTGTGGGATTGAAATCCATTGAAAAACTGTTCGTAAAGTTCAAATCTGTAGATGGGATCAGTTCCGCTTCGTTTGAGGAAGTGGCCGGACAGGTAGGTTTTTTCAGGGCCAGGATGATTATGGATTTTCTTCAAAAAGAGAAAACCTGATACCATGTACTAATTACTAAAATTTAACAATTAGCACATCTGGGTACCCTATTTATTTCGGGCGACAGTAAACTCAATAAGTTTTTTAAGGGATTCCCTGGATGGAGAATCGGGGAATGTTTGCAGGGAGTCGATGGCAGTGGACTTGAATTCCTGCATTTTTTCAATTGCGAATTCTATGCCTCCCATTTCCTTAACAAATTGTACAACTTCGGTTACCACCCTGTGACTCCGGTTTCCATTTCTGATCTTCCGGATCATAGATTTTCGCCGTCCGGACTCGGCCTGGTTCAATGCATAAATCAGAGGGAGGGTGAATTTTTTCTCTTTTATATCATTGCCTGTTGGTTTTCCGATTAGTCCATAAGACTGATAATCAAACAGATCGTCTTTTATTTGAAAAGCCATTCCGATATTGATGCCCAGGTCATAGACTTTGTCAACAACTTCCTGATCTGCTCCGGAAGCTTTGGCCCCGCATGCAGTGCAGGCAGCTATGAGGCTTGCTGTTTTTTTTCGGATGACATTATAATAGGTGTCTGTATCAATATTCAGGCTTCTTGATTTCTGAATTTGTAATAGCTCTCCTTCGCTCATCTCTTTGGAGGCATTTGAAATGATTTCAAGCAGATCGTAATCCTTTTTCTCAACTGCCAGAAGTAAGCCCCTTGCAAGCAGGTAGTCGCCAAGAAGGACTGCGACTTTTGATCGCCAGATGGCATTGACGGAAAACACGCCCCTGCGTTCATTGGATTCATCCACCACATCGTCATGAACCAGTGTGGCCGTGTGCATTAGCTCTATGAGAGAGGCCGCTGTATAGGTTGATTCAGTGACCTTTCCGGTCATTTTTGAAGTAAGAAAAACAAACAGGGGACGCATTTGTTTTCCTTTTTTGCGCAACACATAACGGGTAACGATATTGAGCAATGGAATATTGCTGGAAACAGCCTCCTTAAAATGCTTATCAAATTCTTTCATTTCCGGCCCGACAGGCTTTCTGATGTCTTCCAATTTGATCATTTGCTCCGGATTGAGATTTTCAAAGGTAGAAAAAGAAAGCAATTAAGGCATTATTTCCTTTACAGGAAAGGGGGACATATTAAATAACTTAAATATTAATATATTTGTATTTGATCAATATGTTTCAAAATGATTAAATCATTAAGGAAATGGAATTCTCAGATTTAAAGCCAGATGAGGTCGATAAGGCTGCTAACATGATGAAGGCAATTTCACATCCAATGAGGTTAACAATACTGGGTCACCTGGGAGAGGAGAACCATCTGAGTGTAACCGAAATACATAGATTGCTAAACATTGAACAATCAACGGCATCTCACCACCTGGGAATCTTAAAAGACAAAGGAATTCTTGCGTCTGAAAGGAAAGGAAAGAACACCCTCTATTATTTAAAACGCCGGAACCTGAGTAAGCTTGTACGCTGTATCAGTGAGTGTGCCTGTGACTAAATGAGATAGATATAAGAATGACAAAGATCAGGGTAACGAAAGAATATAATTTTGAGATGGCGCATGCATTGTGGAACTATGATGGCGCATGCAGGAACATACATGGTCATTCGTATAAACTATTTGTAACGCTTTTGGGAGAACCCATCTCAGACAGCAACCATCCAAAGTTTGGAATGGTGCTTGATTTCAAAGACTTAAAACAGTTGATCAAAGGGCCAATAGTGGAATTTTTGGATCATTCCCTGGTCGTTTACCGGGCAGCTGAAGGAGAAACCCTTACATCAGTCAGGGAGATGTATGAAAAAGTACATGTTTTTGATTTTCAGCCCACCTGTGAAAACCTGGTGCTCTACATTGTAGAGAAGATTCAGTCATTGCTCCCCCCTGAGATAGAACTTCATACCGTGAAAATGTATGAAACCGCCACTTCTTTTGCGGAGTGGTTCGCTGAGGATAACAGATGAACGAAGTAAAAAAACTATTTCTCCTGGATGCTTATGCCCTGATTTACAGGGCTTATTATGCATTCATCTCAAACCCGATGATCAATAGCAAGGGATTACCCACTTCCACGGTATTTGGATTTACACTGACTCTTGAAGAGATTCTCAGAAAAGAAAACCCCACCCATATTGCAGTGGTCTTTGATCCTCCTGGTCCGACTTTCAGGCACGATATGTATCCTGAGTACAAGGCCAACAGGGAGGCCACTCCTGAAGACATTAAAAAGGCGGTTCCCTACATAAAAAAGATCATCGCTGGATTTAACATTCCAATTGTAGAAGAAGAGGGATTTGAGGCGGATGATGTCATTGGGACTTTGGCTAAAAATGCTGAAAAACAAGGGTTTACAGTATACATGATGACTCCTGATAAAGATTTTGCACAACTGGTTGAGGAGCGTATTTTCATGTATAAGCCAGGAAGGGGAGGTGGATCTCCGGAAATTCTTGGACCGAAGGAGGTTAAAGAAAAGTTCCTCGTGGAACACCCCGAACAGGTTATCGATATACTGGCTTTATGGGGAGATGCTTCAGACAACATCCCGGGAGCACGTGGAATTGGCGAAAAAACAGCTCAAAAGCTCATCGGACAATTCCATTCAGTGGAGGGGGTTTACGAGAATATTGACCAGATAAAAGGAAAGCAGAGAGAGAATCTTGAGAATTGCAGGGAACAGGTGCTCCTTTCAAAAGTATTGGCTACCATTTCACTGGAAGTGCCTGTAAAGCAAGCACCTGAAGATCTGGTAAGGAAAAAAATGGATCAGGTTGCTTTGAAAGCTTTATTTAAAGAATTGGAATTCAGGAATTTAACTAAAAGAATCTTTGGGGAACAGCATGAAACCACACCTGAAAGGATTCCATCAAACCAGGGTACATTATTTGGATCGATGGAAATGTCTGTTGATGAAGTGGAAGAGCATACATTCAGGACCATTGAAACAGTGGACCACCGGTATGAATTGATCAATGACCTTGAAGGAGTAAAAGCCCTGGCAGGAACACTTTCAGGATTGGAAGAGTTCTGTTTTGACACAGAAACCACCGGCCTCGATCCAATTGAAGCGGAACTGGTAGGGATCGCCTTCAGCTGGGAAGCCCATAAAGCCAGTTATGTAGCGTTCACAGACGATCAGAATAAAACCCGGTTATGGATCAATGAACTTGCAGGACCGTTCCTGGACCAGCAAATCAGAAAAATCGGCCAGAATTTAAAATATGATCTTCATATCTTAAAGAATTATGGAATAGATGTTAAGGGTGTGTTATTTGATACAATGGTTGCACATTTTTTACTTAAACCGGATCAAAAACATAATTTGAATATCCTGGCAGAACAATACCTGGACTACTCCATGGTAAAAATCGAAGAGTTGATCGGAAAGAAAGGCACCAGGCAGGTCTCGTTCAGATCGGTGAATCCTGAGAAGGCCAGGGAATATGCAGGTGAAGATGCGGATATTACCTTTCAACTTGCGTGTATTTTGAAGAAGCTGGAGGATGAGCAGGGTTTTAAAGAACTTTCGGAGAATATCGAAATGCCACTGGTTTCTGTATTGATGAAGATGGAGCACCAGGGTGTGAAACTTGATGTGAAGGCATTGAAGATATTTGCGGAAGAGCTGAGGGATCAAATCGTAGTGACTGAGGCTGAGGTACATAAGCTGGCAGGAATGGAATTCAACATCAGTAGTCCGAAGCAACTGGGAGCGGTGCTTTTCGAAAGACTGAAGATAGTATCAGAGCCAAAAAAGACCAAAACAAAACAATATGCTACGGGGGAAGAGATTCTCATTCAATTAAGCAATAAACACCCAATCGTAGATAAAGTACTGGAGTACAGATCATTAAGGAAGCTTTTATCCACTTATGTAGATGCACTTCCGAAGCTTGTAAAAACCAGGACCGGGAAATTACATACCTCGTTTAACCAGACACAGGTTACCACAGGAAGACTTTCTTCAAACAATCCAAACCTGCAGAATATTCCGGTAAGGGAAGAACGTGGAAGAGAAATAAGGCGGTCATTTATTCCATGTGAGGAGCAGAATATCTTTCTTTCAGCGGACTACTCACAGATAGAATTGCGGCTAATGGCTCATTTAAGCGGAGACAGTCAGATGATAAACGCTTTTATTCACGATGAAGACATTCATACAGCCACTGCGGCCAAGATCTATAAAGTGAAGACAGAATCAGTATCCAGGGAAATGAGAAATAATGCCAAAACTGCCAACTTTGGGATTATTTACGGGATTTCGGCATTTGGTCTGTCACAACGGATGCGTATATCAAGAACGGAAGCAAGGCAATTGATCGATGGTTATTTTGAAACCTACCCCGGGGTAAGGGCTTTCATGGACGAGTGCATCAGAACGGCCAGGGAGCAGGGATATGTGGAAACCATGTATGGCCGCCGCCGGTATCTTCCTGATATCCTTTCAAGAAATTCCGTGGTTAGGGGCAATGCAGAACGAAATGCCATCAACTCACCCATTCAGGGATCAGCTGCCGATGTGATCAAAATTGCCATGGTGGAGATTCAATCAGCATTTGAGAAAGAAAAACTGAAGACCAGTATGATCCTGCAGGTTCATGACGAATTGAATTTTGATGTCTTGCCCGATGAACTGGAGCGGGTAAAACAGATCGTAAAAGAGAAGATGGAAAATGCTTCTGCGTTGAAGGTTCCATTAACCGTAGATATGGGTGAAGGAGCTAATTGGCTCGAAGCACATTAAATAACGGGTTCCGTTCTGGCAATGGCCAGGGCTCCCTGGTTGCCTGCAAGGACCTCTATTATGAGGGTCGGTTCATTGAGGATCTCCCTGGCCTTATCCAATTGTTGATCTTTCTGGATCTGTGATAAGATTCGTCCAGCCTGGTAATAGTACCGGTTCACAATTTCTTCGGTGAGTATCTGGCGAATTTCCTCATGGAATGTTTCCAGGTCCTTGAGGTTGTTGTGAGAGAGCTTTTGCTCAAGCGAGGCAAACTCTTCACCGGCAATTTCATAATATTTTTCCCGTTTTGCGGTTTTGACCAGGTCAAAAAATATTTTTTCGCTGGACGTTTTAAATTCAAAATTCTTTGTTGCAACGAAAGCTTCAAATGACTGGTACTCATCATCTGAAATTCTGAATGTTTCAGGCGAAACTATCTCCTCATGTGTGGACCGGTAACGGGTCGCAAAATCGAAAAGAAAGTTTTGTGCATAAAGCTGAAGGGTGATTTCTGAAAGCATTTCCGGAACCACCTTGAAATCGGGTTGAATACCACCTCCATCATATACAAGTCTTCCATTTTTTGTTTTGTATTCTGAAATAAGGGAATCCGGTATTACCCCTACACTGCCATCGTCATTGCGGTGCGAATAATCCAGGGCCTGGATGCACCGGCCACTGGGTATATAATATTTTGCGGTTGTAACTTTTAGCTGGGCATTGTATTTGAGCGGACGGGAAGTCTGAACCAGGCCCTTGCCAAAGGTGCGCTGTCCGACAATAACAGCACGATCAAGGTCCTGTAATGCACCGGCCACAATTTCCGAAGCTGATGCAGATCCGCGGTTGACCATGACCACCAGGGGGATGTCACTGTCTACAGGGTCTTTCTGGGTAACATACTCTGAATCCCAATGTTTTACTTTTCCTTTTGTAATTACAATGAGCTCATTCCTGTCTACAAACAGATTGCAAATTCTGACAGCTTCTATCAGTAAGCCTCCCGGATTGGATCGGAGATCGAGCACCAGTGATTTCATATCATTGTTGCTCTTAAGCTCTTTTAAGGCTGTTTCAACCTCCTTGCCTGCCCCGGTGGTAAAATTGGATATTCGAATATACCCGGTATGCTCATCGATCATACCGTAATAGGGAACATTGCGGATAGAAATTTTTTCACGGACAAGTTTGAAATCAAGAGGTTCTTCCTCTCCATACCTTTCGATGGTCAGGACAAGTTCGGTTCCCGGCTTGCCTTTCAATTTATCGCTAACTGATTTAATATCTTGTGTTTCAGCAGATTTACCATCCACCTTTAAAATTACATCTCCTGCCCTGATTCCTGCTTTTGATGCAGGAAAGCCCTGGTATGGATCTGCAATTATGACGAAGTTGCCCGATCTGCGAATGAGGGATCCAATGCCTCCGTACTCACCTGTGGTCTGAAACTTGAAATCATCCATTTTCGCTTCAGGGATATAGGTGGTATATGGGTCAAGAGAGGAGAGCATGGCGTTGATGCTCGTGGTTACCAGTGCTTCCGGATCGGTTTCATCCACATAGAACATGTTCAGTTCCCTGTACAGGGTGTAATAAATATCCAGGTTTTTAACCAGCTCAAGATCTTTGTTCTTCAGTGTGGTAAATCCCACACTCAGAAGGACGATGATCAATCCTCCAATAAATATGTTGTGTTTATTACTTTTCATTCGTTGATTTGTTTATTGCAGAAAATATGAAACAAAAAACTTAATTCATTGTTCACGGAACTTCCTGGTCTAAAGGAACTACAAAGATTCCAGATATCCCCTCTTATTAACTTTTTTTAAGAAAGACCGATGTGTATCTTTGTGGTCAAATTTTAGTGCAAATGTCAGGCCAGGATCCAACCATGGTAGCGTATGCGGATTCATCAATATTTGAAGTATCCCATCTGGCCGGTGATTTGATACCGGTTGAGGGTAGTATGGAAATGATGCAGAATCTGCAGGTTATTCAACCCACATGGTTTTTTGTGTATCTGTTTGTCCTCTTTGGTTTTTTTGCATGGATCAGAATGTACTATGGGAACATCCTGATGCAAACGATTCAAGCTTCTACCAATTTCCAGGTTGCGACCAGGATGTTCAAGGATAACAGCTTATTGCAGAAGCAACTGGATAATATCCTTTACTCCTTCTATTTTCTGAGCGTTGCATTCCTTCTATATCTTGCTGAAACAAGACTTCATCTGATGCCTTACGGATTATCGGAAGGTCAACTGTACCTGTTTAACCTTTTATTACTGGTGGGGGTTTTTCTTACAAGGATCGTGCTGGTGAATCTGTCGGGATTTTTGTTCAACAGAACCCGGGTTTTCCGGGAGTATCTTTATAATGTGTTTATATTTAACAAGTTATTGGGAATAACTATACTCCCACTGTTGCTTTTTATGGTGTACACCACCGGGTTGGTGCAGGAAATCTTTTACTGGCTGGTGCTGGTTACACTATCATTGATTGTTGCAATGAGGCTGATCCGGGGGGTTGTTTTTTCATTTAAGAAAGATGTTTTATTATTCTATATATTTTTATACCTTTGTGCCCTTGAAATAGCACCTCTTGCATTATTGTACAAGTGGTTAGAGGGTATCCTTTAAGATGAGATAAAAGAAAGGAATATATATGGGAAGAATAAGGAAAATCCTGGTTTCTCAGCCACATCCTGAGAATAACAAATCCCCTTATTTCGATTTAGCCAGCAAACACAATTTGAAAATCGATTTCAGGCCATTTATTCACATTGAAGGAGTAAGTGCCAGGGATTTCAGACAAGAAAAAGTTGATATAAGTTGTCATTCAGCAGCAATTTTCACCAGCAAGACAGCCATCGATCATTTTTTTAGGATGGCCGAAGAGACCCGGACAAATATTCCGGATACCATGAAATATTTCTGCATATCTGAAGCCACAGCCTATTATCTGCAAAAGTATATTGTGTACCGAAAACGCAAGATTTTTTACGGTAACGGCAAGATTGACGACCTGATTGAGATCATGAACAAGCACAGGGATGAAAAATTCCTTTTGCCTCTTTCTGCTGCACACAAGGAGGAAATACCGGTATTGTTGAAGAAAAACAACTTCGATTTTTCCAAGGCAGTCCTTTACAGGACAGAATGCAGCGATCTTTCCGACCTTGCGGATGTGAATTACGATATTCTGGTATTCTATAGTCCCTCCGGGATCAAATCACTCTTCCAGAATTTTCCGGATTTCAAGCAAAATGACACCAAAATCGCCTCTTTCGGTACTAAAACAGCAAAAGCAGCTGAAGAAGCTGGTTTGCGCCTGGATATAATGGCTCCTCAGCCACAGGCTCCCTCCATGACCATGGCGCTTGAAAATTTTATCAAGGATTATAACAAGAACAACGGAAAACCGTAAAGGGATTTTATTACTAACTTAAGGGGGAGAAATCCCCCTTTTTTTATGTCTGAATTTTCACTTAAAAAAGGAGAAAGACTTTCAAGCAGGAAATCCATATCCTCCCTGTTTAAGACCGGAAAGGTTATTAAGGTGTATCCGTTGAGAATCCTGTACGCTCATGTTGAGGAGAGGAAATTTCCTGCTTCGGTGGCCATTTCGGTTCCAAAGCGACTCTTTAAAAACGCAGTGGACCGGAACCTTTTAAAACGCAGGATCAGGGAGGCTTACCGGCTGAATAAACCGCTCTTTTATTCCTGGCTCGGCGAGCTGGATCAACAGGTGATCCTTGTTATTCAATATCAGCACAGGGATATCCTGGATTATCACTCCATCAATGAAGCACTTCAGGAAGCACTGAACAAACTATTTCAGAAACTTAATCGGCCATAAACATTGGTTATCTCCTCTTGCTTTTCTATTTTTATCCATATCCAATTTAAATCCTGTTGCTATGAGTTATCGTTTTTTCAGTGTTGCTGTACTGTTGGTTGTCATGGCAGTAAATTTTCAGTGCGACCGTTCTGTGTCTGCAGAAAAAGAAAAGACTCCCGCTTTCCATCCCCTGGTAACAGCATTTACAAGCGGATTGATATCTGCTGAATCCAATATCCGGTTAAGGTTTACGGAAAATTTCCCCGATTCAGTGATGCCTGGTACGGTCATTCATGAAAAAATAATGGCCTTTTCACCGGAATTGAAAGGGGACCTTTATTTTGTGGATCAGCGAACGGTAGAATTCAGGCCTGAACAGCGGCTTCCCCAGGGGGTCACTTTCAGGGCAAAAGTAAAACTCAGAAGGTTCTTTCCACAAACCACAGGTGAGGGCACATTTGAATTTGATTTTCACACTATAGCCCAGCATCTGGAAATTCGGGTGGAAGAGTTCAGGCCATACAATGACTATCAAATGGGGCAGAATTATATCACTGGCTCTATCCTGACGGCAGACGTTGCAGATCCTGAAGCAGTGAAAGGTCTGCTGTATGCAGTCCAGGAGAATATAAGATGCCCCATTGTATGGGATCATGCTCCTGATGGGAAAATGCATCAGTTTACCGTAGACAGTATAAAAAGAGATGATAGTGATTCTGAAGTGCTGATTCATTATGATGGTACCCTGATTGGAGCGAAACAAAAAGGCGTGGAAATATTTCAGGTACCATCGCTGAGCAACTTCAAAGTTATTTCACATAAGGTCATACAATATCCCGAACAACATGTTGTGGTCAGTTTTTCGGATCCCATTCGTCAGCAGCAATTTCTGGATGGACTTCTGAGGCTGGAAACCGATACGGATTTACGGTTTTCTGTTCAGGGGAATAACATCCTGGTTTACCCGGTTGTGCGCCAGAATGGGGCGGTGAAGTTATTCATCGAACCCGGTATAAGGAATGTGGCCAGCAAAAACCTGAAAGAGGGTAAAATCATTCAGCTACTTTTCCAGGAGATCCACCCTGCAGTACAATTGATCGGAAATGGCGTTATAATACCTCAGTCTGATGAAGTTCTGCTTCCTTTTAAAGCAGTGAATCTGAAAGCGGTGGACGTAAAGGTGATAAAGATCTATGAAAACAACATAGCACAGTTCCTTCAGGTAAATCAGTTGAGCGGTAACCGGGAAATCAAGAGAGCGGGCAGACTGGTTGTGAAAAAACAGATCAATCTTCTATCCGAAGAGTCTATCAATTATGGTGAATGGAATACTTTCTCTCTCAATCTAACAGATCTGGTTCTAACAGAACCGGGAGCCATCTACCGGGTGGAATTGGGATTCAGAAAAGGCCATTCCCTGTTTCCGTGTGGAGACGACCAACAATCGGTCCGCACCCTGGAAGAAGAAGAGAATTTTGATGAGCTGGATGAAGATGAATTGTCATACTGGGATAGTTATGAAAGCTACTACAGTTCTTATGATTATTACTCTTATGACGGATATGAGTGGGAGGACCGTGAAGATCCCTGTAAATCCGCTTACTATGGCACCAAACGTACCGTGAGCCGGAATGTTCTGGCCAGCAATATGGGAATTATTGCTAAGAAAGGGTCCAATGAAACATTGCTGGTTACCGTTACAGACCTGGTTCAGGCAAAACCCCTTCAGAATGCCGGAGTGAAAGTGTATAATTTCCAGCATCAGCTTATGTCGGAAGGAAATACAGATCAGGAGGGACATATTTCCTTTAACCTGAAAGGTCAACCATTCCTGGTGGTAACTGAGACGGGAAACCAGAAAGGGTATTTGAAACTGAATGATGGATCTGCTCTTTCATACAGCATGTTCGATGTTTCGGGGACCAGGGTTAATAAAGGCCTCAAAGGATACCTGTATGGGGAACGGGGAGTCTGGCGTCCGGGCGATTCACTTTTTATCACTTTTATCCTTGACGATGGAGCAAATCCATTACCCGAAGGGCATCCCGTTGTTTTTGAATTGAAAGATCCCAGGGGGAAATCTGTTGCCAGGAAGGTTGATCAGGGGAATGGATCTGGTTTTTATAGTTTTCATACATTCACAGAAACCAATTCTGAAACAGGCCGATACACCATTACTGCCCGCGTTGGCGGCACAGCGTTTACAAGGTTGATCAGGGTTGAGACCATTAAGCCTAACCGGTTGAAAATTGATCTTTCTTTCAAAGGAGACACCCTCTTTTCAGGTCAGGGCCTGGTCAGGGGAAAGATATTTTGCAAATGGCTGACGGGAGCAACAGCCAGAAACCTGAGGGCAGAAATTGAGGTAATATTAAGGCCCACAGCGACAATATTCAGGAAATATGAAGATTATGTATTTGATGACCCCTCCAGGGAACTGATTTCAACCCCTGTTCAATTCTTCTCGGGTAATCTGGATGAAACGGGCTCTTCCACTTTTTCAAGATCACTGGAAATTTCGGGGAATGCACCCGGAATGCTTACGGCCCTGTTTACTTCCAGGGTTTTTGAAAATTCAGGTGATTTTAGCATTGATCAGAAGCAGGTTTTCTATTCCCCGTACCGTACTTATGTGGGTATTAAAACACCCCCGGGCGATAAAAGGGGAATGCTGGTTACCGATACACAGCACCGGGTACAGGTAGTAACCGTTGATGCAGCCGGGAATCCTGTTACCAGGGTGGGATTGCAGGTGAATGTATATAAACTGGACTGGAGGTGGTGGTGGGAATCTTCCCATGAGAACCTATCCTCCTATATGGGGAGAAACTACCAGGCACCGGTATACTCAACAACAATTTCCACAAAGAATGGCAGCGGATCCTTCAGCTTTAAAATTGATTATCCTGAATGGGGGCGATACCTGGTCCGGGTAAGCAATGGAACTGAGGGACATGTGACCGGTAAAATTGTATATGTGGATTGGCCGGGATGGGCCGGGCGCGCAAAAAAAGGAGACCCGGATGCAGCTTCAATATTAACTTTCAGTGCTGAAAAGTCCTCCTATACCGTTGGTGAAGAGGCGGTAGTAACCATTCCGTCTTCACTGAAAGGAAGGCTGTTGGTTAGCATTGAAAATGGATCCGGAGTATTAAAACAGGAGTGGCTGTCGGCCAATGGATCAGAAACCAGGTACCACTTTACGGTCACACCGGAAATGACCCCCAATGTTTACCTGTCTGTAACCCTCCTGCAGCCTCATGCAAGTACTGAAAATGATCTTCCCATAAGGCTGTTCGGGGTAATTCCACTGCTTGTAGAAGATCCGGATACAAGGCTGCAACTCCGGATTGATATGCCGGATGAACTGAGCCCAAACAGCAAAGTCAAAATCACTGTTTCTGAAGTATCCAAAAAGGAGATGACCTATACGATTGCCATTGTTGACGAAGGGCTGCTTGATCTGACAAGATTTAGCACACCGGATCCCTGGGGGTCATTTTTTGCCCGGGAAGCACTGGGAGTGAAAACCTGGGACATGTTTGAAGATGTGTTGGGGGCTTTCGGAGGCAGGATCGATGGTGTTTATAACATCGGAGGTGGCGATGAAGAGTCAGGTCAGGGATCCAGGGAGGCCAACCGGTTCCCGCCAATGGTGCGGTTTCTGGGACCATTCTCCCTGAAGGGTAAAAGCAATACACATACAGTTAATATTCCAAATTATATTGGTTCTGTGAGGACCATGGTGGTGGCAGGGCATGATGGATCGTATGGAAAAGTGGAGAAAACCACACCTGTAAAACAACCCCTGATGGTTCTGGCTACGTTGCCAAGGGTGCTTGGTCCCGGTGAAGAAGTCTCTCTTCCGGTCAACGTTTTTGTGATGGATGATAAGATCAGGGATGTGGAGGTGAGACTGGAAACCAATGATCTTCTGGTCACAGAAGAGAGATTGAAGCAGGTAACTTTCGAAGGGACGGGAAACATGATTGTTGAATTCAATTTGAGTACACCGGAAAGAACAGGTCTGGCCAGGGTAAAAGTGATTGTCACCTCAGGAAGGGAAACCGCCAGTCATGAAATCGAATTGAATGTGCGCTCTTCAAACCCCCCCGTGGCAAAATATATAACAGCCGTTCTGGATCCGGGAACCACCCTGGAGGAACAAATAGATTATGCGGGAATGTCCGGCACAAATGAACTTGAACTGGAGGTGTCCAATGTTCCGCCCATCGATTTTGGCCGGAGGTTGAAATACCTGCTCAATTACCCCCATGGTTGCATAGAGCAGATCACTTCTACAGCATTCCCACAGCTTTTCCTGGCTGATGTGGTGCATGTGGATGAAAGGGTAAAGGCCAGGACCGAGGCCAATGTAAGGATGGGTATAAAAAAAATGAACTCCTTTCAGTTATCGGATGGTTCTTTTTCATACTGGCCTGGAGGCAGCAGCACATCTTCCTGGGGAACATCCTATGCCGGACATTTCCTGATTGAAGCTGGGAACAAAGGCTATGATGTACCTGCATCACTTTTGAATGAATGGAAAAAATATCAGCGAAAAGCAGCCCGTAAATGGTCCTCTTCGGGTCAAAGGACCAGGTATGTACGTAAGCAGGAACAATTGTTACAGGCTTACAGATTATTTACCCTTGCCCTGGCGGGAGCTCCGGAGTTGGGCGCTATGAACCGAATGAGGGAAGCAACAGGCCTTACTCACGAGTCAAGGTGGAGGCTTGCAACAGCCTATTTCCTGGCAGGTCAGCACGAATCGGCCAGGGAGCTGGTAAACAGTGCTTCCACCAGTGTTGAGGCATATTATGATTCGAGGTACTCCTTTGGATCGGCCCTGCGCGACCAGGCCATGATCCTGGAGGCAATGGTTCTGATGGATATGCGGAATGAGGCCGTTCCTGTTTTGGAACAGGTGGCATCAGGATTATCCGGAGAGAGGTGGATGAGTACCCAAACCACTGCGTATTGCCTTATCGGAGTGGCTAAATTCACAGGAGGAATTAAAGAGAAGGAAAATCTGAAGTTTCAATATGCATTTAACAATGGCGGAATGGTATCGGCTGAGACCGGGATGTCCATATCGCGGATTGATCTGGATCCGGGCCAATCCACAGAAGGTATTATCAGGGTGGTTAACCAGAACAAAAGTCTTATTTATGTGAGGATTATCAATGTGGGAATACCCCCTCCGGGAAAGGAAGTCTCCATTCAACAAAATCTTTCAGTAAAGGTTGATTACACAGATATGAAGGGAGATCAGATTGATGTTTCAGCCATTGTGCAGGGGACCGATTTCAAGGCCGTATATACCATAACCAATCCGGGTACCCTGGGATATTTCAATAACCTTGTTCTGAGCACCATCTATCCTTCGGGGTGGGAGATACACAATGAAAGGATGTTCAATACCCTGGGTGAATCATCTTCGTTCAACCATCAGGATTATCGGGACGACCGGGTGATGACATACTTCAGCCTGGGTCAGAACAAATCAGTAAAGTATACCGTACGGCTCAATGCATCATACCTTGGACGGTTCTATCTTCCATCTGTGAAAGCCGGGGAGATGTACAGGAATGATGTTCAGGTGCTTGTTCCGGGCCGGTGGGTAAAAGTCAAAAGCATTGAATGAGAAAACAGCCCTGGTAAGCTTGTTGTTTGTGGTGGTGGTTTTCTGGACCATTCTGCCAGAATCTCTGTTTAATGATCCTCACTCGACAGTGGTTTACGACAGGAATGGCGAACTCCTGGGGGCCAGGGTTGCCAGTGACGGACAGTGGCGTTTTCCACCTTCTGACACATTGCCCCATAAGTTCAGGAGTGCCTTGATTATATATGAGGACCGGTATTTCAATTTGCATCCGGGGATCAACCCGGTAAGCATAGCCAGGGCCCTGTACATGAACATCAGAGAGGGGGAGGTGGTAAGTGGCGGGAGTACCATTACCATGCAGGTTATGCGGATGGCAAGGAAAAACAGGGAGAGAAACATTTTTCAAAAACTGGTTGAATCCTTGCTTTCCATCCGGTTTGAACTGACTGCCAGTAAAAATGAAATACTTCTTTGTTATGCTTCCAATGCTCCTTTTGGGGGAAATGTTGTGGGGCTTGAAGCAGCATCCTGGAGGTATTTCGGAACAAATCCCTCAAACCTGTCCTGGTCCGAATCTGCCCTGCTGGCAGTTCTTCCAAATGCACCCTCATTGATACATCCCGGTAAGAACAGGGACCTGCTGAAACAGAAAAGAGACCGGCTATTGATGAAGTTGCAGGGCCTGGGTTATGTGGATAGCCTGACATGCGCCCTGGCCCGGGAGGAGCCCCTTCCAGGAAAGCCACTGCCACTGCCGGATTTTGCCGGCCATTTAACAGATCATTTTCTGGTGCACCAGCCGGGCAAAAAGATTCAAACAACCCTGGAGACCCAACTCCAGGAAAGAGCTGTTGAAGTAGCAGGGATCCATTCCCTAAGGTTAAGCCAGAACCATGTACATAACCTGGCTTGCCTGATTATGGAAATTGAAACGGGGAATACCCTGGCTTACATTGGAAATACCCGGCCGGAGGAGGGAAATACACATGGGAACCTTGTTGATGTGGTAAGGGCTTCGCGCAGTACCGGGAGCATACTTAAGCCCTTATTGTTTGCAGGCATGCTGGACAGGGGACTTATATTGCCGGGTGCTTTGGTACCCGATGTACCCGTGCGGTACGACGGGTATTCTCCAAAAAATTTCAACCGGGGATATGAAGGAGCGGTGCCTGCTTACCAGGCACTGGAACGATCCCTGAATGTACCTTCTGTGGTGATGCTAAAACGTTTCGGAGTGGATCCTTTTCTAGGTCAGTTAAAAAACCTGGGGTTCACCACCTTTACCCATACCCATGAACACTATGGTCTTTCCTTAATTCTGGGCGGAGCAGAAACAACATTGTGGGAACTGGCCGGTGTTTACAGTTCACTGGCCAGGATATTGAATCACTACAATGAAACGGAGGGTCATTATTTTCGGGAAGATTTGCACATGCCCCATCTCCAGGTTAAATCGTCTGCTTTCCGGATGCAGGGAAATGAGCTTGAACAGGGAGTGCTTTCAGCCGGATCGATCTATTTAACTTTTGAATCAATGGTTAAAGTAAACAGACCGGATGATCTTTCATTGTGGTATTTAATGAATTCATCTTCTCCCATTGCATGGAAAACCGGGACCAGTTATGGTTTCAGGGATGGCTGGGCCATTGGTCTTACACCCGAATACCTGGTTGCTGTCTGGGCTGGGAATGCAGACGGAGAAGGCAGAACCGGACTCACCGGATTGCTGGCTGCCGCACCGGTTATGTTTGACCTGTTTGATCTTCTGCCCGGGACCACGTGGTTCGACAAACCATCAGATGAATTGTTGCAGGTGGTGGTATGCAGCAAAAGTGGTTATCTGGCAGGGATCCATTGCCCAACAACCGATACCATTGAAATGGTGGCGGCCGGCATGCATACAAATGTATGTCCATATCACAGGTTGGTTCATCTCACAAAGGATGGATCCTTCAGGATCAACAGCAGCTGTTCAAATGTATATGACATAAAGACAGAGCCATGGTTTGTGCTGCCACCCCTGATGGAATGGTACTATAAGAAAAAAGACCATTCGTACAGGGTTCTGCCACCGGTAATGGATGGTTGTGCCGGTGCAGAGAATGGTGAAATGGAAATTGTTTATCCCATTGTGAACAGCATGGTTGTCATTCCCGTGGAACTTGACGGATCAGAAGGAAAGATGGTTATGGAAGTGGCCCACCGGTCTTCTGAAGTGGAAATTTACTGGCATGTTGATAACCACTTTATTGGTTCAACCCGGCAATACCACAGGCTGGCTGTTGTGCTGGAACCGGGGCATCATTTGCTTACGGTGGTAGATAACAGGGGGTACAGTAAATCGGTAGAGTTTCAGGTATTGGATAAGACTTCTAACGAATAATAGTTCGTCCGCCAAGTCCCGTTGAAAGGGCTTTTCTTACTTGCTCCAGGCTCTGGATCCGGACGATCACCTTGTTTAACTCTTCCAGATTGTTGCTTTTTTCAGCTCCTTCAAGTTCTTTTCGAAGCTGCGACAATGCTTTTTCAATCACCATCATTTTATAAGAAAGCAATGATTTAGGCACCTCAAAGCCCAGGTTTTCACCTGGCATTTCCACGTATGCTTCTTTCCGTTTCCATACCTTGCTTAATTCATACCTGGAGGTGAATATATCCACCGCCAGTTCTCTCACTCCGGAATGATCGTGGTATATAAAATAGCGTTCAGCCACCTCTTCGCCACGTTCAATAAGGTCTTTTACATCTTCAAAGACCTGTTTGTAGACCAGGTTTGTAAATTCCAGTTCATCGTTTTGAATTTCCCTGATGATATACCGTGCCACACTGATTTGCACATTTTCCTCACTGCTTAAATGGAGTTCCTGGCCACCAAACTTCAGGAGGAAATAGATGATCTCCCGTTCCTCTACCTCCGAAAAGATATTCTCAACAAATCCCGGCACCAACGGTTGCCGTGGTATTGTTGTCTGAGGAGGTTCCTGCTGATCCCTGCGATAAGACTGATCCCTGCGCCACTTCTGTTCCTGCTTACGTTGCCTTATCTTGTTAACCTCGTTGTAGAGTACCTGCTCTTCAACACCAAGCAGAAGACTGCTGTCTTTGAGGAATACACTGCGCATGATGCCATCAGGAATGACGGCCACAGATCTGACTATATCTGTAATCATCTGAGCCCGTTTGATGGGATCATGCCGGGCATTTGCAAGCAGGATTTCGGTTTTAAATGAGATGAAATCCTTTTCACCGGACCGGATAAATTCAAGAAATTCTGAGGAGCTGTGTGAATGGGCGAAGGAATCGGGATCCTCTCCTTCGGGAAGCAGGACCACTTTCACATTCATACCCTCTTCCAGGATCATATCAATACCACGGAAGGAGGCTTTAATTCCTGCTTCATCGCCATCATACAGGATTGTGATGTTGCTGGTAAAGCGCTTAATAAGCCGGATCTGTTCGGTGGTAAGTGCGGTTCCTGAAGAGGAAACCACATTTTCGATCCCCGCCTGGTGCAAAGCAATCACATCGGTATATCCTTCCACCAGGAAACATTGCTCCTTGGATACAATGGATTTTTTGGCATGGAAAAGACCATACAGCACCCGGCTCTTATGATAGATGTCCGATTCGGGGGAGTTCAGGTATTTGGCAATGTTTTTATCGGTCTTCAGTGTACGGCCACCAAAACCCACCACATTTCCTGATAATGAATGAATGGGAAAGATCACCCTGCCGGCAAAGCGATCGAACACATAATCTTCACGTTCGATGGATAGCCCGGTTTTTACGAGGTAGGATCGCTTATACCCGTTTTTTCCAGCCTCCTTGGTAAAAGCAGTACGTTCTTCAGGACTGTATCCAAGTTGAAATTTTTGAAGGATATCATCCCGGAATCCGCGTTTTCGAAAATAACTTAAGCCAATGGCTTTGCCTTCTTCGGATTCCAGCACCCGCGCAAAATATTTCCCTGCAAATGCAGTAACAGCCATCAGGCTTTCCCGCTCATTTTTTTGCTGAATCTCTTCAGCAGACAATTCTTTTTCTTCAACCGGGATATTGTATTTGTTTGCGAGGTAACGAAGCGCTTCCGGATAGGACAACTTTTCATGTTCCATAAGGAACCCAACCACATTACCTCCTTTACCAGAACTGAAATCTTTAAAAATCCCTTTGGCTGGAGAAACCATGAAAGAAGGTGTCTTTTCGTTGGTAAAAGGACTAAGGCCTTTGTAATTGGCGCCACTTTTTTTCAGGGTCACAAAATCGGAGATCACCTCCACAATATCGGCGGTCTCAAAAATCTGGTTTATTGTCTGCTGATCAATCATTTAATATAGAGGAAATCAACTTGAAAAAGCCTGCAGTCAGGATGGTTAAAAATAGCGAAACTAATTGTTCAGCCAAAATCTTATATTTACATGAATGAAAACAGTTGTAGTTCTTACCGGGGCAGGAATGAGTGCAGAAAGCGGGTTGAAGACTTTCCGCGAGATGGGTGGTCTGTGGGAAGAGTATGATGTCTATGAAGTAGCCAGCCCGGGTGGATGGGAGCGTGACCGGGCAATGGTGATCCGGTTTTACAATGAGAGAAGAAAGCAATTGCTTGAAACCTCCCCCAACCGTGGTCACTTTGGTTTGGTTGAACTGGAAAGGGATTTCAAGGTGCAGATCGTAACTCAAAACATTGATGATCTGCATGAAAGGGCCGGCTCAACCAGTATTCTTCACCTGCATGGAGAATTGCGTAAATCGCGAAGTACAACCGACCCGACCCTGGTCTACGATATTGATGGATGGGAATTGAATGAAGGAGACTTGTGTGAAAAAGGTTCCCAGCTGCGGCCCCATGTGGTATGGTTTGGCGAAGCCGTCCCGGCCATAGAGGAAGCAGCGAAGATCGTATCCACAGCAGATTTCCTGGCGATCATCGGCACTTCAATGAATGTATATCCTGCAGCCGGACTGATCAATCATGTTCCGGAAGACTCTCCTATTTATATCATTGATCCCAATGAAGTTTCTGTTTCCGGATATTCACGGATCAAGGTGATAAGGAAAAAGGCTGGAGAAGGTGTCGATGAGTTGATTACCATATTAAAGAATATATAGATTGATGATGCATATGATCAGGGTATTCATTTTAACCTGCCTGCTTTTACTGTTATCGTTCCCGTCTTTTGCACAACAATTCAATGCCGGTGTATTCGGAGGAGTAACAGCATCACAGGTAGATGGCGATTCTTACAGTGGTTTTAATAAGTTGGGACTCACAGCAGGAGTTTTCGTGAACCGGAAGATCGATAAAAATGTTTTCTGGCAGATCGAGATAAAATACGTAACACGGGGCGTTTATAAGGGTCCCACTGACAATGATTTCACTCTGTACAGGAGTACCTACCGTTATATAGAAATTCCGCTCTCGGTTCATTACCTGCATGATGATAAGATTCAGATAGAGGCAGGCACTTCTCCGGAAGTGCTTATCAATGTTACATTCTCGGACCAGGATGGTCGCATTGATCCTTCCAATTATCCTGAAAACAGAAGGTTTGGACTGAGTGTATTTGCCGGATTACATTACTGGTTCAAGCCCACCACAGGGGTAGGAATCCGGTATACCTATTCGGCCATTCCATTCCGGGAACCACAGGAATGGAACCATGCAAATTATCGCGGGTACTTTCACAATGTGCTCTGTCTCACTCTCGCCTACAAATTCAATCATCTCTGATCAGGCACAGGAACTGCTCAGGCACAGGAGACCGTTGCTATAAAAATCAGACAATCAAAATGATACAGCAACACCTGGCTGCATGCCTCCAGGGTGGCCCCCGTGGTTACAACATCGTCGATCAAAAGAATCTTCTTTCCGTTAATATCCGGATGACGGGGGGCCAGACCGAAATTACCCCATACATTTTCAAAACGCTCATAACGGCCCATGGTGGTTTGTGAGTGGTGGTGCCTGGATCGCATCAACAGGTTCGAGACAACAGGGATTCCCATCGCCTGGGAGGTTCCCATGGCAATGATCTCACTTTGATTATAACCCCTTTCCCTGTATCTTTTCCGGTGCAGCGGTACCGGAATAAGCATATCGCAGCAGGAGAAAGTGGTGTATCTTAGTTCATTGCCCAGCAACCGTCCCAGGTACAAACCCGCTTTTTTGTTGCCCTTGTATTTCAGATCGTGGAGCAGGGCCTGGTAAGGAGATCCTTTTTCAAACCGGAAAAGGGATGTGCCAATTTCAACAGGCACCCTTCCCCAGAATATCTTACTGACCGGGTTATCCATGCGATCTCCAAAACGGGTCTTTGGCATTTTGAATTCACATTCCAGGCATAAAACTTCGCCGGGGGAAGCAAGGCGTTTTCCACAGACAAGGCAATTCACCGGGAAAAAGAACATAAAAAGGTCAACCAACCATTGCATTTCTTTTTATGGTTTATTTGATGGGAGGCCTGTTTATCGCATGGGATCACTTCTGTTGCAGCAATCTTTTTGTGGAGAGTAAACCACAGGCAGCCCAGATATCCTGGCCCCGGCTTGCCCTGATGGTGGTGGTGATCCCCTTTGCATTCAGCTGCTCTTTGAATTGTTGTATGGTAGCTTCATCGGGCGATTCAAGGGGGGTATCGGGTATGGGATGGAAACGGATCAGGTTGATCCGGCAGCGAATTCCATGAAGTATCCTGGAAAGCTCATTCACATGCGCGGGTGAATCATTGAATCCCTTAAAAAGGATGTATTCAAAAGAGATCCTGCGCTGCCTGCCAAAATCCCATGACCGGATCTCGCTCAACAACTCTTTCAGCGCATAAACCTGCTGAACCGGCATCAGCTTTTTGCGTTCTTCATCAAATGGAGTGTGCAGGCTCACCGCGAGGTGGGCATTGCTTTTATCCAGGAATTCAAGCATGGCAGGAGTAATGCCAATGGTCGATACGGTAATGCGGCGCGGGCTGAGTGCAAATCCCCAATCCGATGTAAGTATTTCAATGCTTTTGAGAACTTCCTGAAGATTATCGAGGGGTTCGCCCATACCCATGTATACGATATTGGTCAGTTTTTTCCATTCGGGAAGACTGCGGTACTGGTTCAGGATCTCTCCTGCGGTGAGGTTACCCTGGAAGCCCTGTTTTCCGGTCATACAGAACAGGCAACCCATTTTACAACCCACCTGGGAGGAGACACAAACCGTACTCCTTTTATTATCGGGGATGTATGCTGTTTCGATGAATTTACCGGTCAGTGCCGGAAAGAGATATTTTTTCGTGCCATCGGTGGATTCCTGGACATCAGTGGGTGCCTGAATTCCCAGTTGATACCCCGAAGAGAGGAGTATACGAGATTTTTTAGACAGGTTGGTCATTTCTTCAATCCCGGAAATGTCTTTTTTATACAACCATTCGGAAAGCTGTTTGCCGGTATAGGAAGGAAGCCCAAGGTTCACAGCAATGACTTTGAGCTGGTCAAGCGTTTTCCCAAATAGTTTTTCCTGCATGGATTAGAAATATATTTCTGAGATAATCTGGTCAAAAGGGATTCCTTTCTCAATCAGGATATCCCGGGTTTCCACAACCATCTCCGCATTGCCGCAAAGATAATACATTAGACCGGGGTCGGATGAAGGTTGTTTCCTTAGGAAATCGGTCACCCGTCCGGCGAATACTCCTTCTACAGTTTCGGCACTGCAGCAACGGATGTAGTTGCTCCCGAAAACGGCATGAAACTCATCATAAAAATGGAATTGTTCCAGGTATCTGTTTCCATAAATGAGGGTCTTATTTACACCCATGCCCGACCTGAGCATGGCATAGAATGGAGCAATGCCTGTTCCTGTGGCAATCCAGACAGCGGGGTCATCATTGCAGATAAATTCTCCACGGGGCTGAGTGACCCATATGGTATCTCCGGTGTCCAGACCCGAAAGACGGGGAGTCAGGTAACCCTCCTCTATCACATTATACAGGATCCGGATCTCCTTATCCTGTTCTCCGCTGCATATGCTGTAAAGGCGACGCGCACCATCCTCCCGGAGGGCCACACCAATGACCTGTCCGGCTTCGAATTCGAAACTTCTTTTGAAGCCGAACAAATAGATCCCGGAAGCAATCTGATCAGAAAACGTGAGTGTTGCCGGGGTAACAATATGGCTGTGACCGGCTACCATACGGTTCGCATCTTCCCTCCATCGATGACAAAGGTCTCTCCTGTAACATAGGATGCAGCGTCGGATAACAGGAAAATTGCCGCTTTTCCGAATTCGTCGGGATCACCATACCTTCCCATGGGAATCTTATCGAAATTTATCTTTCTCACATTTTCCAGGCTGAGTCTCCATTCACCCGAATTACGCAAATCCAGCTCTTTGAGTCGTTCGGTATCAAAAAACCCGGGAACCAGGTTGTTGATGCGGATGTTCTCCCTGGCAACCTGGAAAGACAAGCTCTTTACCAGGCTGGTTACTCCGGATCGAAAGACGTTGGAAAGTATAAGATTATCAATGGGTTCTTTTACCGAACTTGAAGTAACAGTTAAAATCGATCCGGAATGTTTGCGTCGCATCTCCGGCAGCACCTCGCGGATCAGTCTGACGGCACTCATCAACGTATTTTCATAACCCGCTAACCAACGGCTGTCGTCAATCTCATCAAATGTACCGGGAGGAGGTCCGCCTCCGTTGACCACCAATCCGTCGATGGTTCCAAATTCATTGATGGTGTTTTTCACCCAGATCTCAATGGAATCCGGATCGGACACATCCAGGGGGGAGGCGTATACTTTAGCATCAGGCACCTCCAGCTTGATGCGATCGCAGGCATCCCTGATATTTTTCTGGTTTCTGCTTGCGATAGACAACACGGCTCCTTCAAGGGCGGCCTGCCTGGCGATTCCGAACCCGAGGCCCTTGCTCGAGGCAGCCACCATTATTACTTTGTTTTTTAATCCTAAATCCATATGTGATGTTTTATAATCAGGGGGTGTTCTCGTGGTTATAAAATAACCATTAATCAGGGAAAAAGTTAAAATTCAAATATATTTCTTTCTTGTTGCTGCTAACCAACACAAATTTTCATGAAAAAATTCAATTTATTTCTGCTGGCAATGATGGTAGCATCCCCGGTACTTTTTGCCGGAGGCCTTGTTACAAATACGAACCAGAGTGCCGCATGGGTACGTACATTGTCCCGGAACGCCACATTGGGGGTTGATGCGGTTTACTTCAATCCTGCTGGCCTGGCCCAATTGAAAAACGGACTACATCTGTCGTTGTCCAACCAGACCATTTTTCAAACCAGAACCATTTCGAGTGACTATCCGTATCTTACGGGTACTCCTACATCTTATGAAGCGGAGTTAATGGCTCCCATATTCCCCAGTATTTATGCGGCTTATAAGATGGATAAATGGACCTTCTCGGGAGGATTCAACATTATTGGCAGAGGCGGAACTGCTGATTTTCCTACCGGACTTCCCTTATTTGAGATACCAGTTGCTTCCCTGGTACCGATGTTACAGGGTGCCTTAGCTCCTATCGATGCAGGATATACCGGTGTCGGTTTTCCTGATCCGGGATTTCGTAATATCACCGGATACAATATGGATGCAGCATTTGTCGGATCGACCACCTATATGGGTTACCAGGTGGGTGCCACCTACGCCATCAACGATATGATTTCGGTGTCCATTGGCGGTCGCTATGTAAGTGCAAAAAACACATATGAAGGATCGCTGAAGGGGATTACTATTGATGCCCCCGCTGCATATGGAGGAACAATGCCTGCAGGAGACTACCTGAGGATTGTGGCCGGATCACCCGGACTGGACGCAGGGACTGTGGCTCTTCTGGAGGGAACTGCTGCTGGCCTGGATGTGGCTACTGCAGATGCGGATCTGAATGCTACCCAGAGTGGATCTGGTTTTACTCCGATCATTGGAGTAAATCTTCACCTGACTGATATGATCAACATTGCTGCCAGGTACGAGCATCATACCAAGATCGAACTGACCAACAAAACAGAGGTTGATGATGTGGGCATGTTCCCCGATGGAGCTACCTCCAGGGCCGACCTTCCCGGAATGTTCGTTTTGGGCGCTCAACTGAAACCGCTGAAAAAACTTACTGCCAGCGTGGGATTCGATTATTACCTTGATAAGTCAGCCTATTACGGAAGTGTTAATGAAGGAGGTGAACAGATCAACAATGAATCGACCATTGACAACAATACTTATACGATATCAGCCAGCCTGGAGTATAAATTATTAGGTATTCTTGGGGTAAGTGCCGGATATTCCACCGGAAGCCTGGGTGTAAACGACAGTTATCAGTCGGACTTCAGTTATGGGCTGAAAAGCCAGACAGTGGGTGGTGGTGTTTTTGTTGATGTGGGTAAAACGATGACCATCAATGCAGGCGTCAGTTATACCATGTATGATGATTATAGTAAATCACAGTCCTATCTTCCCACAGGATTTCCGCAGGCGGTACCTTATAACGACACCTATGGAAAAAACACAATGATTGTTGCTGTTGGCGTAGATTTCAGCTTTTAGAAATTAAGGATTAACGGATGAACTGACCGTCTCGCCGAAAGGTGGGGCGGTTTTTGTGTTCCATGCATACCAGGGACCTTCCAGGGGAGTCACCCCACAGTATCTCGATTTATTGATCACTTTCCAGGTGGCTGATAATAACTGCGCCCACACTATCACTGAAAACATTGACCGTGGTGCGGAACATATCCAGGATCCTGTCTACGGCCAGGATCAGGGCTACACCTTCAAGCGGTAGTCCTACCGCCTTCAGGATGATGGTCATCATCACAAAGCCACTCATGGGGATACTTGCCGCTCCAATGGAGGCCAGTACAGCGGTAATTACGATGATTCCCTGTTGGGTAAGACTGAGGTCAAATCCATAGACCTGGGCAATGAAAATGGTGGCAACACATTCATAGAGTGCAGTGCCGTCCATATTGATGGTTGCCCCGATGGGCAGTACAAATCCAGCTGCCTTTTTTGAAGCCCCGGATACTTCTGTTACTGCCTTCATGGTGAGCGGCAGGGTAACAATGGTGGAGCAGGTTGAAAATGCGGTCATCAATGCTGAGAGCATTCCACGGTAGTGCTTTACCGGACTGAATTTCCCAATATATTTTAACAACAATGGCAGTGTAATGAAGAAATGGATGGACAAACCAGCCAGCACAACCAGAAAGAATTTCCCCAGGGATGCAAAGGCATCAAATCCGGTTTTTGCTACGATTCCTGCAATAATTCCAAATACTCCGATGGGAGCGGTCCAGATAACAAAGGAGGTAAGTTTCATCATGGCTTCGAAAGCTGCTCTGAACATATTGCCCATCAGGTTACGCTGATCTGTTTTAAGCTGTGTTACAAAAAACCCAAAAAGCAAGGAGAAAAAGATCACCGGAAGCACATCCCCGTTGGCCATGGCGGCGAAAGGGTTTTCAGGAATGATATTCAGCAGCAGTTCACCCAATCCCTGGTCTACCACCCCAATCCCTTCCGGTTGTTCATTCAGGACGATATTGGCTCCCCTGCCTGGCTGGAAAATGTTCACCAGGATTTGTCCGGTAAAGATGGCCAGTAAACTTGTGATAATGTAATAGGTAATGGTTCGAAGACTGATTGATCCCAATCCTTTACTGCTGCCGACCTGTATGACAGCACTGATGATGGAGGTGATCACCAGGGGCAGGATGGCCATCTTCAGCAGGCGAAGGAACAGATCCTTCATGGGCTCAGCCACAGACAGGATGGGCTCCCCAACCAGTCTTCCCATGAGGATTCCCAGGAAGAATCCCCCAAATATGAAGTAGGTAAGTGTATTTTTCCCGGTTAGCATGGTATCAATTACGAAAAAAAACGCGAGAAATAAAAAAGCATACTTAATATGGATTATTTTTGAGATTCAATTGCCTGATTGTGAAGGCCACTAAAAATATCGTTGAAACGCCATTGATGAAGCAATACTTTTCCATCAAGGCAAAGCATCCTGATGCCGTATTGTTGTTCAGGGTGGGAGATTTTTATGAGACTTTTGCGGAAGATGCCATCCGAACAGCTGAGATTTTAGGAATTACCCTGACCCGAAGGGCCAACGGTGCTGCATCCTTCGTTGAACTTGCAGGATTCCCATACCACGCTCTGGATACTTACCTTCCAAAGCTGGTACGCGCAGGTCAGCGTGTGGCCATTTGTGAACAACTGGAAGACCCTAAGCTTACCAAAAAGATTGTAAAAAGGGGGATTACCGAACTTGTTACCCCCGGTGTAACATTCAATGACAATGTACTTGAAAATAAAGAGAATAACTTCCTGGCAAGTGTATACCTGGACCGTCAATTCAATGGTATTTCTTTTCTTGATATTTCGACGGGGGAGTTTTTAACCTCCCAGGGTGACCGGGCTTTTATAGATAAATTACTGAGCAGTTTCAACCCAAAGGAAGTACTGATTCAAAAGAGCAGCAAGGAATCATTTTTTGAATCTTTTGGTGAAGGCTATTATACCTTTCCGCTTGATGACTGGGTGTATACCGAAGACAACGCCAGGGAAAAACTGCAACGGCAGTTTGGAACGCAGAACCTGAAGGGTTTTGGTATCCATGATATGGGCCAAGGTATCATTGCCAGCGGAGCTATTTTGCAGTACCTGGACCTTACTCAGCATTCAAAAACAGGCCATATTTCCAGGCTATCAAGAATTGAGCGTGACCACTATGTCTGGCTCGACCGGTTTACCATCAGGAACCTGGAGATCTTTCAATCTCTTTATGAGGGAGCCAGTACCCTTCTGGAGGTGATGGACCAGACAGTAACACCAATGGGTGCACGCCTGTTACGACGCTGGTTAGCTCTTCCTTTAAAAGATGTACTTCTGATACGGGAACGTCATAACATGGTAGAATACATTAAACAGGAAGATGAGTTCAGGGAGTTCCTGACAGAGCAGATCAAAAAAATAGGAGACCTGGAGCGGATCATATCAAAAGTTGCGGTTGGCAGGGTTGTACCCCGCGAACTGGTGCAGTTAAAAATTGCCCTGGACGCCATTGCCCCGCTGAAGGAGCAAAGCAACCAATCGGGTGAAGTTTCGCTGCAAAAACTGGCGTCCCAGCTCGATCCGTGCATTGAGGTAAAGGAGCGCATCGCAAAGGAGATTGAAGATGAACCGCCGGCCTTGCTGAATAAAGGAGGGGTAATTGCTGCCGGTGTATCTGACGAGCTGGATGAACTCAGGGAGATTATGCATTCTGGTAAAGATTACCTGGTGACCCTCCAGCAAAGGGAAATTGAGAGGACCGGTATCACGAGCCTGAAGGTGGGCTTTAACAATGTTTTCGGATATTATTTGGAAGTCCGCAATACACACAAAGAGAAAGTGCCGGAAGAGTGGATCAGGAAACAGACACTGGTCAGCGCCGAGCGGTACATTACCGAGGAGTTGAAATCTTATGAAGAGAAGATCCTTGGCGCAGAGGAAAAGTGCCTGGCCCTTGAAGCCCGGTTGTTCCAGGAGCTTGTAACCGGAATTTCCGGATGGACAGAAGCCATTCAGCTGAATGCTTCCCTTGTGGCGCGGCTTGATTGCCTGCTCTCCTTTGCCCGGATAGCCATCGGGTACAACTATTGCCGTCCTGAGGTTAATGAATCAACCTGTATTGAAATCACCGAAGGCCGGCATCCGGTCATTGAGAGGCAATTACCTGTTGATGAAGCTTATGTGACTAACAGCGTGAAGCTTGATGACATGGAGCAGCAGATCATTATCCTTACCGGTCCCAATATGTCGGGTAAATCTGCCTTTCTAAGACAGACCGCCCTGATCACCCTTATGGCCCAGGTGGGAAGCTTTGTCCCCGCCGATACTGCCCGTATCGGATGGGTAGATAAGATTTTTACCAGGGTGGGAGCTTCTGATAACATCTCCCTGGGGGAGTCCACATTCATGGTGGAGATGCTGGAAGCGGCCAGCATTCTGAACAATCTGTCGGAGAGGAGCCTGATCATCCTGGATGAAATAGGACGGGGGACAAGCACCTATGACGGTATCTCCATTGCCTGGGCCATGGTGGAGTATATTCATGAACAGCCGGAAGGAAGGGCAAAAACCCTCTTTGCCACCCACTATCATGAATTAAATGAGATGGAAGCATCTTTTCCAAGGGTTAAAAATTATAATGTATCCATCAGGGAGCTGGATGACAGGGTTATTTTTCTGAGAAAACTGGTTCCCGGAGGAAGTGAACACAGTTTTGGTATCCATGTGGCCAGGATGGCAGGAATGCCAAGGAGTGTTGTGAAACGGGCAGGCGAAATTATGGAGGAGCTGGAAAAAACAGGTGGAGAAAAGAACCTCAGTAAACCGGTGGGTGAGCTTGCCGGTCAGCGGGAAGGCCTGCAAATGAGCTTTTTCCAGCTGGATGATCCCGTATTGAAACAGATCCGGGATGAGATAGTGGGCCTGGATATCAACAACCTGACTCCTGTTGAGGCACTGAATATATTGAACGAAATAAAGAAGCTATCGGGATTATAATTAGCGTTTTGAATCCTTAGGGATCAAAAAATTACAGGAGATCTGCTTGCAGGATTGATTTTTGAGTTCTATATTTGCAATCCATTTGCGGGAATAGCTCAGTTGGTAGAGCACGACCTTGCCAAGGTCGGGGTCGCGGGTCCGAGTCCCGTTTCCCGCTCAAAATACAAAAAGAGGCCGTCTCAAAAGGACGGCTTCTTTTTGTAATCCCTTCAGGTACCTTTTTCACAATCCCTTCAGGTATCTTGAAGAAAATTATTTCCATCGGGGCCTTTCTTTTGATGGGCTCTGTATTTGTACTTGGTGAAGACGGCTATGAAGTCATTGGTCGTTATCAACCGGGAGGAAATTCAAATTTCAGTGTAGTCGTTTTTACCAGTGACAAAATTAAATCATTTTGTTTGAGCGCGAAGGGAAAGGGAATGCTGGCAGCAGCAATGAAGGTCGGATTGGAGTTAAAAGATGGTGTGATCAATGTATCCATTCTTAATCCGGAATATTTATTTTATGCTTATTTCCGGGACAAAATGGACAATAGCTCTTTCAAATCCTCCGCATTGGCCATCTCGTCGGATATCAAGACCACCATGAAGGGAGTGGGTGCGCTACAAAAACCATTTGGAGGTGATCTTACAGCACAGGATCTGATGAAATACCATTATATGGCGGGTATGCCCCGCTTTGACAAGCCTGTAAAGCTGGCAGATTTTGAAAACTTCCAACAGGGAGTGGCATTGCTTGACAAGGAGGAAGGGGAGGCCCACTTTTTACCCATCATTGGTGAAAGTCATGTTGCAGCAATGCCTTATGAGATCATTCTTACAGGCAATAAAACAACCATGCTCCATGGTCGGTACCGGTTTGCATTGCACTGGCCCGAGCTTACGATGAAAACTTTCACAAAAATCATGAGCTCCCCGGGTGACGTTGAGGATGCCATGAAAGCACTGGTGGATTAACGTATTGCTTTTTTACTTAAATTTGCACCGCTTACTGCCCGGATGGCAGGGCCGAGCGTTAAGAAATGCTCCGGTGGAGCATTTTAGGGAGGAGCCAGTAAGAGGGTATGCCTATTCCGCCATACCAGCGGTAAGGTAGCAGTGGTATGTGAACTGCAAAGACATAATGGTAGCAATGGTCTGCTTAATGCCCGGATGGCAGGGCCGAGCGTTAAGAAATGCTCCGGTGGAGCATTTTAGGGAGGAGCCAGCAAGAGGGTAT